>Ga0208318_100152_pt1 | contig 21553 bp, 16 predicted proteins | sample Virmet3747_4435_FD_185739 | JGI IMG/M metagenome (GOLD analysis project Ga0208318, IMG submission 185739) | Marine viral communities from the Southern Atlantic ocean transect to study dissolved organic matter and carbon cycling - metaG... | ecosystem: Environmental > Aquatic > Marine > Oceanic ... | reverse complement strand
CTTTGTGGGCTGCTTTTTACGTGGCATGAAACCACTCTGACAGACTGGCGGGATCAATCAATAGGATCCCCACGATCATTGAAAATAAATATTACTAACTGTCAATAGGGCCCTGGTGAACGGTTACCACTAGACTCTTAAGTGGCTTTTCAGTCAAAAACAAATCGCAATATCCTATTGCTGCTTCAGCATGATGAAAATCTAGAAGGTCATTACCTGTCAGTTGGCGCTTTTGGTCCCACCTTACTGCTGCGTGACAGCAAGCACCAATATGAAGCGTCCTGACTGATTTTGAAAATCTACTAAATCGTTCTTGGTTAGATAAATCTTCGCTGTTGGCGCCTAATTCTTTATACCCTCTATTATCGACCTCTTTGAACAACTGCAACATCTCCTCTTTAAAGAGGCTTAATCCGCCTTCAAATTCGATACGATACGCTTGCTTGTAACTACGAATTTCATCAGCATGCTCTTTATTACCCAAATTAAGGCGATCTGCTGTACCCTGCCAATTTGGCTGCTCCCAACTTTCAAAGTCCAGATAGTCCATCATTTCTGTAATTGTCGTATTCCACATATGATCAAAAAGTGACTTTTGTATTACGAGTTCTTCAGATGGCCCGAAGGGCGTTTGGTGAGGATGATTTTCACCGAATATATAGCACAGTTTTATCCATACCAATTCGTCTATTGGTATAAGGTCTTCTGCCCCAGCCAGAGAATAAATGGTATTACATAACTCTTGACTTATTCTTTCTGGGTTCACAACAAGTGTAACACCAAGGCTTAGACGATCTATCAATCTAGCGGTGGCAAGCCTTGTCTCGTGATCACTTTGCTTCATTAACTCAATAAAAACTGTCTCGGATATGGGGCAAATTACCAGGCCTTCATCAACAAGAAATTTTATACGATCAAGGAGTTTAATTAATTCTTGATTGTCGTTTCTACCAAGCTCAACATCCCTCAGAAAGATCCAAAAGCGTAGGTCCAAATAAACCCTGAACCTATTTTTTACCTCTATTCCAAGCTGTACTCGCTTGTTCCTAACATGTTGCTCTAAACTCATGTCTGGGTTTTTACGATGAAAGTCTATTGTGCTGGTTATAGTATCCATGTCCATTGCGTAATTATGTATTGAGGGTATAACGCCTTGCTAAGCGACGAAAAATGGCTGGCTAAAATTAGCGAGTAACGAGCAAAAGCCAGCTGTTTTTTGTCCGTTTAAGCAACTTGTTATGTTTAAATTGAACTACCTAGCGAAGATAGGGCTTTTTTCGCTTCTGCCAGTTTTTTTTCTTTATTGAGCTTCTCAATTTTTTCATCAAGAATAATCTCAATTCCTACTTTTACAATTGGGAAGGCTTTGAGGCATTCATTTTCACTTAATTCATGAATGCCTTTGCTTAAAATTGAATACATCGATTTGTTTTCCACAAGAAACTCAGGAAGTTCAGCACTCAGCATTTCAATTTTTTCATTCATTCTTGCTCGCTTGTATGTTTCTTCATCCCAAGCAGAGCCTTCTTTAAGTATCAAATGAGATTCTTCAATTAAGAACTCGAAAATTCTTCTTAGATAGACAAAAGAACCAACACCCACGCCATGTGAAGCTAAACCGATGGCTTTAGTAAGCTCTCTAAAGTACTTTTGTTCTAAGACTTTTGAATATTTTTTGACATCAAATAAATTTAGCTCCGCGATAGAGGGTAGCTGTCCAATTTTCTGAATAGTCTGACCGATAGCTTCGAAAATGAATAACTGTTTGTGTCGCCTGTCTCTGGTACATTGAATTTGAATTGAGAACACACCACAATCGATCCAAGACGACGGGTCATATTCTTTAAATTTAGAGGACTGCCAGTAGCGTTCAAAAATACTGTGTGAATTGCACTGAGGGCAGTAAGAGTCAAATGTCTCGTCAAAATATCTCAGCAATCTACCTTGTTCAAGGTCAGCATCTTCATACGACGCAATTTCATATAAAGGAGTTTCTATAAGAAATTCCTGTGGTGTTGGTACTTTTTCAGAAATGCTCAATTATTACTCCCTTTAAACATAGACACAATGACTCCCTGAGAAATGCTAGCCTCCGCATTTTCGTGGGTTAGCTCAGAAAGCCAGTGCCATAATTAGTTTGTTCAATACTAAATCAATTTGGAGGCTAGCATGAACAAACATAGCATGATTTTTATCGGATTGGATACGCATAAGGAGTTTCACGAAGTTGCCTATTGTGAAGAGCAGCGCGGGGCAAGTGCTGTGCACTATGGTCGTATTCCTTCTTCAAAAGTCAGCGTCAAAAAGCTCATTCGTCAGTTTGAATCGAAATTTCCTGGGGCGACAATTCACGTGGTGTATGAAGCAGGGCCGTGTGGCTATTGGATTTATCGGCTGATAACGAGTTTAGGGCACTGTTGCTATGTCGTCGCGCCTTCCCTTATACCCAAAAAGCCTGGAGAACGTATTAAAACTGACCGCTGCGATGCACTTAAATTGGTGAAGTTGCTAAAGTCGGAAGATCTCACGCCCATCTATGTGCCTGAGCCGGAGGATGAAGCTGTTCGGGATTTATCCCGTGCCCGTGAAGCAACAATGAAAGATTTGAAAGAAGCGAAGTACCAGCTTAAAGCCTTACTGCTGCGCAACAACATTCGTTATGAAGGCACTGCTAATTGGTCGAAGAAACATCTGCGGTGGCTGACCGAGCTGATATTACCTCATCCCGCGCAGCAAATTGTCTTGCAAGAACAGTTGCAAACCATAGAAGAGCGCATTCGTCGGCTAGAAAGGCTAGATAATGAATTAACCCATCACGTTCACCAGTGGCGTTATTATCCGGTAGTGAAATCTATTCAAGCGATGCGTGGCGTTCGATTACTCGTTGCTGTTGGCGTGGTAGCAGAGCTTGGCGATTTAAACCGCTTCGACCATCCCAGAAAACTCATGGCTTATCTGGGCTTAGTACCCAGTGAACAATCATCAGGTGGAAAGCGACACTTAGGAGCCATTACTAAAGCGGGAAATGGTCGAGCAAGGCGCTTACTGATTGAAGGTGCGCACAGCTATCGTTATCCGGCTAATGTCTCTACAGAATTGCAGTTAAGGCAGGAAGGCTTACCTAAAGACATCGTCGATATTGCCTGGAAAGCACAGCTTCGCTTGTGCAAACGCTATCAGCGCATGAGTAAAAAGGGTAAGCACTACAATTTAATCATTACCGCGATAGCCAGAGAAATGGCTGCATACATCTGGGCTATTGCAAAGGAAGTGGTACTCACGCCGGTTAATCCAAAATTACGGTTAAGTCGAGTACCCGCATGATAAACGAGTTTGAGCTAACGCATTCGGATCAGGCCGCGGAATGTGGCACAACCTACGAGGGCGTTATGACGGCAATAACTTAACGGTTATTGAACCACGAACATAGACTGATGAGAAGGTGACCACTGCGGAGTGAGTAAGGTAGGCGCTGTTCATTGAGAGATGAATAATCCATGAGTACCACTGGGGCGACACTCGCCATGACAACCGACGACATTACTGCCTCATCCGGTGCGTTAGCTCATTTATTATGAGTGAGAAACAAAGCTAATTATGGACTGAAAGAGTGTCAGGGATACGCTCGGTTTTTATTAACAGGGGGAGTCATACCAACGCCGCGCTCTGCGGCAAATTTGGAGCGCAGCGGAAAATTTGTCCGACAGCAGCGCCTTGTTAGATTCTTTACCAATCATCAGTGACGCCCTTCTCCCTCTTTTCTATTGCTTCTTGGAAAGCTTTCAAGGCTTCTATTGCATCAGAATCAAGCTTATTTTCATCAACCTCACTTAACTTTTCTTGAATTGGTGCAATCTCCAAGAAGTTTTCGATATTCTCCAGCTTGATATACGTGGTAATCTGAACCACGTAGTCACCCATGGTCTGGGATGATGACTTACCTACAAAGCCTTTCAATAAATTGATGCAACCTTCAACTGTTTGGGTTTGAAGTTTTAGCCAGTCGACTACCTTATTTTCATCACCCCAGCGCTTCCATCTATACAAAAAGGAAACTAAATGTTCGTGGGAAAGCAATTCGTCTGAATTATTTTCAGACATATCGTCCAGCTTCCTAACAAATTCTGCTTTAAGTAATTCGAACTCTTCATCCCGCAATATTTGGTCTGCATCAGACTTTTCTCTGCGATTTTCGTCGCCTTGTAATATGTGCTCGACGACAGAAATTCCAATTGATGCCTTAAAGCTTTCAAGCAACAGCTTTCCTCTCTCTTCCAGATCATCAATGCGACGAAGAAACCAAACAACAAGCCTTACAGCATGCGTGTTTGAGCTAAACATCGTGAAACCGGTCGACTCATGATCGACTTGATCCCCAATATCTAAAATCCCTTTTATGTATGAGCGTCCGTTTTCTAACGGAATTTGATCTGTAAATGATTCAAATTGAGAAAGTGCATTTTTTATAATTTCACGTTCTTTAAGAGAGAGAATAAAGGAAGAAAACCTATCTGAATCATCTGTTAGACTAAGCATCTCTTGTAGATCTGAATTTGAGAGTTCACCGCTTGGAATAGAGAACTGAAAATATTTATCGAAATTAGAAGGATGGCAAACACGCATCTCTCTCAACCATGTACTGACAAAGTCATTAGCATAGTGTGTGCCTCCCAGAGCCCATTCAATAGTTGGGAATAGCTGCTCAACCATTTCCTTAACGGACTCTCGCTTATTAGCGGTGGCTTTATCCAAGATTCCATTGATTAAGGAAGCTGTAGCATCCTCTCTCCCTCCATATCTATCCGAACCATTTTTAGTAAAGATTTCTTTCGAGCGGGCGATTTCTTTATAAACATCTGGCTCAAAAACTCTTAAGCACTCAATAGCTATCAGATCTACAGGATTGACCTCAAAGGCGCTTTTCCCTTTAAGCAAAGTGAAATGAAACGATAATGTGGACGTAAATCGGTATACACTTCGCAAATTATCAAAATAGGCGTTCAGTGACCCATGAAATAAATTACCCCAACGACCAGGGTCAAACATCTTGGTAGCTGATGCATCTTGCTCGATAATTTTGTCTAGCTTATTAAACAACAGGCTGTGAAGGCGCGTAGTTTCAATCCGAGGAATATCAAAAGGAACTTGAATTATTTTTTCTAAGTAATCTCGACCTAATTGTGCTCCATCATTCAGCTTGTCCTCGACCAAATCCCTCTGAAACAAAAGAAGGAATACCACATTTGGGAATTCTAGGTTTGCTTTAACAAGTTGAAAAACCATTCTTAATTGAGATGAAGTTAATCTGTCCAAATCATCCATTACAACAATCAATGGAGTTTTTCTTTCTAAAAGCAACCCTGAAAGCTCTTGCCTTATATCGCTCAAGCTCTGTTCTTTGTCTTTTACTGATGCTTCAACATTTCCAGTCAATTTATCAAGAAACGTTTTCCCCCATTTTAATGCTGCTGCCCAACCGGCTAAAACAAGCAGTATTGAAGCACTAGCATTTTTAACCCACACATTATCGGAAAAATTCCCACCAACTCCAATAATTGTGGCAAGCACGAAGAGTGTAGGTAGCGCTGCCGAAATACCCGTGACGACCGTTTCACCTGTATTTAAATATCGGCCATACTTTTTTAGAGTCACCGCTAGTTTCTTTCCCGACTTACTTCTGTCTTTGCGGCCAACCGATTTTGATATTTCCTGGAAAAATGAAGCGGTTATTTTATCTTGGGCGGCCCACTCCCATGGAGAAAACTCTAAGACATCCGGTTTGTCTTCGGAAATTTCCTCCAGTCGAGATAGAGCCATATTTTTAATGGAAGACTTCCCTGAGCCCCAATCGCCATGTAAGGCAACAACCAGACTATCTTTTCCATGCCAACTAGCCATAGCATTTGCCAAGTCAGTGGAAAATCCTGACCGACCCAACAAATCTTCTTCTATTCTTGTTATCGGTCTATCAGAAGCAAATCCGTGTAAATCTTTTGGTTCCATATTAAATCTCTGACGGGAATCTAACAGCTTAGTGTGCGGAAAAATTCCTTTATGCAAAACGGCATATTTCCGTATATCACACAACAATGATGTTAACTTTTGCACGAAAAAGCAGAAGGTTCAATATCCTATAAATGAATGCTCGCGAACACTTTCTTAAATACGGAATTTTTCTTTTTTATTTTAAAGCGTAACGAATGTAACTTAATGCCCGCGCTGCCCGCCTCGCAACGGTTAAAACGTTCCTTACCCATTAATAACAGCTAAGCGCCTCTACCGTCTGGAGAAATGCGCCCCTTTTCCTTATCACCTCCCCTAAGTTGTACGGCTTTTTCTTCTATCCACTTGACGGGAGAAAAATTAAGCTTACACTTGTGCGCTGAATGAGCGTACACTTGTACGCTTAAACTAATTTACCTTTTTATTATTAAAAAGTTTGTTTCGAAACATTTATAGGTGTGATGTCTACGTTGAAACTATTACTCGATAATTTGGCGCATCGCTTTCTCCATCACGGCTCATGGAGGGGATACTGGGAAGTGCTTATGCAGCAATTTAGGCCTGCGTGGCGAGATGGCTATTTCAGAGCACAAATTGAAGCGGTCAGAAACCTAAGATCTGACATGCTGGAAGTTATTCTAAAACCCGAGAAAGCGTGGCCTAGTCATATTGCAGGGCAACATGTTGCGCTAACCATTGAAGTGAATGGTAGGCTAACTACCCGTGTATTTACCGTCGCTTGCGGTGCAAGCTTTCACCGCAAAACGCAAAAAATTCGGCTTATCACCAAGGTGAGTAACGAAGGCGCACTTACCCCCTATCTTTCCTCAGCTAAGCCTACTACATGGGTGAATATTTCAGCCCCTAAGGGCAACTTCACATTGCCTAATACCGGTAAACCCGTACTTATGGTTGCCGGTGGCTCTGGCATAACGCCGTTTATCGCCATGCTTGAAGACGCCATTGAAAATAAACAATTAAGCAGCGCGCCTGTCCACCTGCTTTATTTTGCCAAACCTAACGAACACGTATTGCTCGGCCAATTATCAGCGCTTCAAAAACGGGACAATCGCTTTACCTATGCATTGCTCACTCGGCAACAAGATGGTCAGGTTGAGGCTCATCTTTCGCACTTTGCTCATGCTCACTGGTTGGTGTGCGGCCCTCATGCCATGTACGAACAGGTACAGAAAGTCGCGAAACTGGTAGAGGCCCCCTTACTCAGCGAACATTTCGCTGCCCTGCCCACTGTGACCACAGGCAGTCTGAGCGAAAAAGAAACCTTTTCTTTAGTTCACAACGGACAACCCTTAGCGGTAAACAATCAAGAAACCCTGCTTTCACAACTTCAACAAGCCAAACAGCCTGTAACGTATGGCTGCGGTATGGGCATTTGTCATCAGTGCCAGTGTGTGAAAAAGCGTGGTGTAGTGCGCGATACCCGCACTGGCGAGCTTTCCGATAGCGCCGAGCAACTCATTCAGCTGTGTGTATCGCAGGCCGTAACCGATTTGGAGATTCAACTATGAACACTCGCGTCTCAATAAACACGGAGACATTGCAAGAAGCGTCTAGTCAAAGTGACGCGCAATTACATCAAGCAACCATCCCTTCGCCTAGCGTAAGTAAACCCGACTACAACAAGCTAGAAGCCCAGCTTGATGCAATTAAGTCGGAAGTGAAGGGCAAAATTGGCGCTGAAGATGCTGCCTATATTCGACGTATTATTCTCATTCAGCGTATTTGTGAATGGAGTGGCCGTATATTAATAATGCTGGGGTTCATACAGCCGCTACTGTGGGTCGTTGGCGTACTCAGTTTAGCCACAGCAAAAATACTGGATAACATGGAGATTGGCCACAACGTGATGCACGGTCAATACGACTGGATGAACGACAAACATATCAACTCAAAGGGCTACGAGTGGGATATAGCCTGTGATGGGGCAAGCTGGAATCGGGTGCACAACTACGAGCATCACACCTACACCAATATTATTGGTAAAGATAGAGACTTTGGCTACGGCTTGCTTCGCTTGTCCAACGATTTTAGATGGCGAGTAAAAAACGTATGGCAGTTCGCCACCTATATTGTGCTAAGTGTATTGTTTCAGTGGGGGGTGTCGTATCACGAAATGGCCGCAGAGCGCGTGTTCTTTGGTAAGAAAAAAGATAATCGTAAAAACCAAGTTACGCACAGCGAACTCAAAAAACGCTTTTTCAGTAAAGGTGCGCGTCAGTTGGTAAAAGATTATGTACTCTTCCCTTTGCTGGCTGGCCCGCTGTTTTTGTGGGTGTTGTCGGGCAATCTTATTGCCAATTTGCTGCGCAATCTATGGACTTCAACCATCATCTTTTGTGGTCACTTTACCGGCGATGTAGAAACCTTTAAAGAAGAGGACTGCAAAAACGAAACTCGTGGTCAGTGGTACTATCGTCAAGCGCTGGGCTCCTCAAATATTCAGGGGGGTAATTTGTTTCACGTTCTGACCGGGCATTTAAGCTTTCAGATAGAACACCATTTATTTCCTGATATTCCCGCCAAACGATATAGGGAAATGGCCCCTAAAGTACAAGCCGTATTTAAAGAGCACGGCATGCACTACAACACGGGCGGTTTTTGGAAGCAGTATGCAAGCGTATTAAAACGCATTATTCGCTACTCTTTTCCTTAAAGGCCTGAAACCCTAACCAGCCAGCCATAGCGCTCGCGCTGGTTAGGCAGGTTCCCCACGCCCAATCAATGGTCACAATAAACAAGGTAAAGCCTTCAATAATGCTGTACGCCGTTAAGTTATAAGCGCCATAACTTGCTAAACCTAAAAGTGCCCCATCAATACCTGCGTAAAGTAGTGATTTGTCTCGGTTAGCTACAACCGCCAACACGAACACCACGCCCCCGTACATTAAGTAAAAGACAAGCCAAGGCCAGATAATAAATTGGCTTCTAAGCAAAGGGGCCATTTCGCTCTGATACCAACTGTCGGCAATAACGCCCAGCCACAAGAAATCGAGTACGGCAAAGCACACAAAGATGGCGATTAAAGCCCCCAAGATGCTTTGTATATAACGTACAATATTTTTAATCATGCTATTTGCCTCAAACGTGAATACTCCCTTGATCTATACGGTGAGATACCGATTTAGCGCTGTAGATAGGCGGCCAGAAATAGGTGCGCATCTTCACCCTGTGAAAAATTGAAGAAGATGCGCAGGTTAAAGCGATATACTATTCGTTGTGATCTTCGCTTTCTAACACCTCAAGCGTCACCCATACCATCCTGTGATCTGAACTGGCGTTTCTATCTTTCACCAGCCGGTAAAGTGGGCTATCACTTGGTGGCCAAAATACGCCTGCGTCTTGCACATTAAACCCATAAGTGGATGGCAATACATAATCAGCCCTTGCCCCCCAATAAGCTGTAAATCGACGGCTATAATCTTGTTCAGATAATGCAGCGCCGCCTTCACTGGTGGGGATTAGTCTATTATTCACATAGGGGCTTTCTGTTAGCTGTTCTATTACATCGGGTCGGTGTTTATCGCCAATATCAGCGGCGTTAAAGTCTCCCACCAGTACAAAGCGCGTGTTCTTTGGCAACGACGCCTTGTGCCCAGCGTCATCGTAGATGTAGCTGCCCTTACCCGGCGTTAAGTAATCTGCCATTAAACGAATTTCGTCGTGATTTCTCTTGCCGTTTCTATCTTCTTCCCCATCAAAGTTGGGCGGCGTGGGATGCATTGCAAGCACATGAACCAAGCTGCCATTCACCTTCACAGGTACATCCCAATGAGACTTTGAACTTAACCTCAACGACGTCCACTCTTCCTCGCTATACCAAGGTTCGCCATTTTCCATACTGCCATCTTCAGCAGGTAAAACGGGAATTTGCGCATTGGGCATATGGTGCCACTTGAACATCTGGAAGGTTCGAATTTGCTCGTATTCAATAGGGTATTTAGAAAGAATTGCCATCCCGTATTGGCCTGGGTAAAGCCCATATCCGTATGCATCACCACCGAACTTCTCTGCCTTACCGTTGTTGTCTAAATCAAACTCAGTGGGCACACCAGTATTAACAGGGGCCACATAGGTGTATGGATAATCTACAGCCCCTTGGCCTGCCTGCGGCACATTGAGAAAATGCTTAACAAAAGCATCTACGCCTTTAGATTTGTCGGCAATATAGTCAAACTCGTTGAGCAACAGGATATCTGGGTTGACCCGTTGAATTATCTCCGCAATATTACGCACCTGCAGGTTATCTTTCGATGACAACACCTGCGCTAACACTTTATCACTCGGTGCCATGCCCAGCGACGTGTAGTTTGTAGACTCCATACTTACATTGAAGGTAGCCACTTTGAGTGTTTGGGCTAGGGTGGTAAAAGAGGCAACGAACGACGCTAAACTCAAGCCAATAATTAGGGTTTTCATGTCACTGTTCTGCAAAGCTAAAAATTAAAAATCCACCATAGCAAGTATTTGATGGGTTTGCCTGCTTCAGGTCGCAAGGTTTGCGTAAATAGTCCCGAAAATCGCCGTGATAAGCAGCTTGCTTTTTTTGTAATTTTTGAAAAAAGACGCAGGAATACTGATATTCTATAACCTCGTTTTTCTCGTTGGATTCATTGTCATGGTGTCGTGGACTTCACAAGCAATAAGTAAAATAAACGCCGATTATCAACGCTCAGCAGATACGCATTTAATTAAACTAGACAGAGTGAAAATACCTGGCGTCGATCTTTACCTCAAAGATGAGAGCACCCACCCTACAGGTAGCTTAAAACATAGGCTGGCACGCTCGTTATTTTTGTATGCACTGTGCAATGGCAAAATCAAACAAGATACCATCATTGTAGAGGCTTCGTCGGGCAGTACCGCAGTTTCAGAGGCCTACTTCGCGCGTATGATTGGCGTTCCTTTCATTGCTGTTATGCCCCGCTCAACGGCGCAAAGTAAAATCTCTCTCATTGAACAATTCGGTGGACAATGCCATTTCGTCGACTGCTCCACCCAAATGCATGACGAAGCCATTACCATCGCGCGCGCCAAAAATGGGTATTTTATGGACCAATTTATGTACGCCGAGCGAGCCACCGATTGGCGAGGCAACAATAATATTGCCGAAAGCATATTTGACCAGATGCGTGCTGAGCCCCACCCCATCCCCCATGCGGTTGTTATGGGCGCTGGCACAGGGGGCACCTCAGCCACCATTGGTCGCTATATTCGCTATAAAGGTTTACCCACTACGTTAACTGTTGTCGACCCCGAGCACTCTGTGTTTTTTCAAAGCTACACGCAAAACGACCTTACCATTACCGCAGACAGAGGCAGTAAAATAGAAGGGATTGGTCGCCCAAAGGTAGAAGCGTCTTTTCAAGCAGATGTGATTGACCACATGATAAAAGTCCCTGATGCCGCGAGTGTCGCTGCGATGAAATGGTTGGCGACAAAAATAGGTATAAAAGCTGGGCCATCCACGGGTACAAACTTGTGGGGCGCATTAAACATTGCAAAACGCATGAGTGAAGAAGGCCAAACCGGTTCGGTGGTAACCTTAATGTGTGATAGCGGCGCGCGATATCAAGATACCTATTATAACAACGGGTGGGTAGAAAAAGAGATTGGTGATATTGCGCATTATGCTGCGCAATTAGATGAGTATCACCTGGCTTAATTTCTATCCTATTGGCAGACTTTATTTTGCCCTTTAAATGTTTTAGCATAATGAATTATCGCATTCGCGATCCCTGGATCAGCAGACAGGGCATAACTGAGCTGGCAACTTAAACGAATGTTATGGAGCCAAGTTATGCCTACTACCTGTTGGATAAAAAACCCACAAGCTATTTTTACTGCGAATCAAGAAGACGCTCGCGGTGGTGTGGTTATTCAAAATGATAAAATTATAGAGTTAGTCGCGCTAGGCAAGCAGCCTAACTCTCACGTTGATGTTATAGAAGATGCTTCAGATTTGGTTATGCTTCCTGGCTTAATCAATACTCATCATCACTTTTACCAAACGCTAACACGTGCCTGGGCTCCTGTGGTAAACCAGCCACTTTTTCCATGGCTTAAAACCCTTTACCCTGTTTGGGCAAAGCTGACGCCTGAGGCCTTATCGTTAGCCTGTGACGTTGCTCTGGCCGAGTTGTTGCTATCTGGGTGTACCACCACCACCGATCATCACTACCTTTTCCCCACAGGAATGGAAGACGCCATAGATGTACAAGTCGATAGCGTAAAACGCATGGGCATGCGAGCTTTATTAACTCGCGGCTCTATGAGCTTAGGGGAAGATGAAGGCGGGCTGCCCCCTCGTCATACGGTACAAACCGGTGATGAAATATTAAAAGACAGCGAACGACTCATTAAAACCTATCACCAACGGGGTGAAGGCGCTTGGATGCAAATAGCGCTCGCCCCATGCTCCCCATTTTCCGTTACCCGGGAGATTATGGCTGATAGCGCTAAACTGGCTGAAGCGGAGGATGTGCGATTACATACCCACTTAGCAGAAACCTTAGACGAGGAAAATTTCTGTTTAAAAATGTTTGGTATGCGCACGGTCGACTACTTAGAAAGTGTAGGCTGGTTAAGCGATAGAACCTGGCTTGCCCATGGCATTCATTTTAACCAAGACGAAATTCAACGGCTCGGAGCTGCGGGTACCGGTATTTGTCATTGCCCTGTTTCAAACATGCGCTTAGCGTCTGGTATGTGTCCAACCCTTGAATTAATTGATGCGGGCTCCCCCATTGGCTTAGGCGTTGACGGCTCAGCATCTAATGACGCGTCTAATATGATGTATGAAGCGCGCCAGGCGCTTTACCTTCAACGTCTAAAATACGGTGCTGAAAAAATCACGCCGAAAAAAGTGCTGGGATGGGCGACAAAAGGTTCTGCGTCACTGATTGGGCGAACCGACATAGGTGAAATTGCGCTGGGTAAACAAGCTGACTTTGCATTTTTCAAACTTGACGAATTACGCTTCAGTGGCAGCCACGACCCCATTTCCGCACTGCTTTTGTGTGGGGCTGAAAAAGCGGAACATGTGATGGTAGGTGGCAAATGGCGTGTGCGAGAAGGCGAAATTATAGGCGTGGATACCCAAGCCTTAATGGCGCGCCACCGAAAAGTAGCGGCGCAACTTGTAAGCTAGCAGCTAGTTAGCCAGTTCCTGCTGGTAAATTCGCAGGTAGTTTTCCACATCAACATCACAGCAAACTTTTTGTGATGGATAATCTGACCATGCATCAACCGGGTAACGTTTTGTTTGCGTCTTTTGCATGGTATGCCCAATAGCAGGCCCTTCTGTAATCACTCGGATAGGGCCTTCTACTGTAGTAAAGAGATCAGGTGCGCTTACGTACATTATTGCCGAGGAATCATGTACATAAATGCCATCTACCTGGTCGGTTTGTTGATGGAAATTGGCATAAAACCGCGTAATATCGTAAATAAACTTTCCGTACTTAGGCGACGTTTTTTGTAACCCATGTAAGTACGCATTGCTCATTATCGTTTTGGTTGTCACATCTAATCCCACCACAGTGACAGGCCAATCGGCCCTAAGCACTTCGTCAGCTGCGTGAGGGTCGCCAATAATATTGGCTTCTGCAAAGGGGGTTACATTTCCCGTTTTACCATTGTGTCCAAACGCCCCGCCCATGATAACTACTTGCTTAACCAAACTTTTTATTTCTGGGCACTTACGCAGAGCCAGCGCTAAATTGGTCATGCGACCTACGGCAACCAGCGTAATTTCACCTGGGCTTTCCTTTAACTTTTCAATAATATAATCAGGGGCGGCTAAAGAGGCAACGCTGGGCAAGTTGCTTTCGTCTATATCGATATTCCCTAACCCATTGTCGCCGTGAACAAAATCGGCAGGCTCATCCACAGGAATAACTAAAGGCTCTGCGGCTCCCCGTGCAACATCGGCAGCGAGTTTAAATTGCTTTTTCAAAAACAACGCATTACGGGTTGCCGTGGCAATATTTGCATTTCCAAAGCCTGTAGTTATGCCAATTAAGTCGATGTTTGAACACGCTTGCGCGAACAAAATTGCCATTGCATCATCAATACCAGGGTCGGTATCAAATACAATTTTCTCCACCTTATATTCCTTCTTTCATTATATGGCGCACACCTTGATGGCGCTTTTCTAGCCACAGACAGGCGCCAAATAAAAGCGCCACCAGCGAATACCCTAACCATGCCATTGTCATGGCGCTATGAACGCCAAATTGCCCTACCACCCAACCTGACAGCGCCGGTGCAAGCGTGCTTCCAATACTGCCACTAAACAGTAAAAAGGTGATTAATACGGCTGGAGCACGAGGTAGCTGTTGCGAGCCCACTGACATAGCAAGCTTATAAATACAGGTAGTCGCAAAGCCAAAAAAGTAACTCAACAGCAAAAACTGCGTGCCTTGCTCAATAAGTACGAAGCCAAGTGTGAACACGCTGGCCAGCACTGCTACTATCATTAAAAAGCGTCGTTGCGGCACTTTATTTACCAAAATTGCCGCCGAAATAAGTCCAAAAATAGACATTCCCCAATAATTACCCACAACGCTGGCAGCCTTAGTTTCACTTAGCCCAAATGCCGCTTGCAGATAATTAGGGGACCAGGTTAAAAAAGTAGTTTGCGAGATTAGATAAATACACACGCCAAGGGCAATCAGGCATACACGTGGCGTAAGAATACCGGTAAACTGCTGCAATGCAGATAGTTCGCCTGTTTCATCGGCCTCAGTTTTCGGAAACGTGGCAAAAAACACTAGCCCCCACAATGCCAACGCAAGCGCACCTACCGCTGCGTAGCTAAGGGTCCATTCGTAGTGGCTTGCTATTATTAGCGCGGCTAAAGAAGGGAAAATATAGCCGGCAGCACTAAAGGCACAGTCAGTGGCAATAAACGCTGATGCTCGTTTCGCTTCGTGATACGTTTTAGAAATAATCACCGCACCACCAGATAACCCACAGCCACAACATACACCTAGTACAAACAAAAGTATGGCTAGGCTAAAAAATTGGTTAGGCTGGCTTATTGATAACGCTAACAAGGCACACAGAAACACACTGTAATTCGTTAGCAGTATCGGCTTTAGCGAGAATTTAGCGTATAAGAATAGAGAGATAAAAGTACCACAAAGCGCCCCGCCGGTTAGCCAAGAAAAGACCCCAACGGATTGTGAAGGCGTACTACCAAGCACGCTAGAAACAGCGTTCAAAATAACCCCAATTTGGGTTAATAAGCCCGCCATTATCATATAGCTCATAAAGGCAATAGCGGTAAGGAAAACTCGGTTCAAGGGGGCATCCATGACAATGCTAAAACCATGTTATACCGAGTTATGTTTAAAACAACAATCCCTCGTGATAATTATTTGACCATTTAGTCAATAAAAAAGGCTGGGATTTAGCCAGCCTTTCACTATCAACGCTTAGCCATTACAAGTGTTCGATAAAGTAATCACTTATTAGGGTTTTAAGATGACGAGTGGTATTTTTACCTTCATAAATGCCATGGGAACGATTGGGATAAGACATAAAGTCGAATTGCTTATTATGCTTAATCAATTCGTTGATTAACCGTTCTGAGCCTTGGTAATGCACATTGTCATCGCCAGTGCCATGTATCAATAACAAGTCACCTTGCAGACCATCGGCATAATAAATTGCCGAACTGTGCTTGTAAGATTCAGGATCGGTTTTGGGGTTGCCCGAATAACGCTCTTGGTAAATTGTGTCATACAAGCTCAAGTCAGGTACCGGTGCCACTGCCACACCCACTTTGTACTGCTCTGGATATCTAAACAATAAGTTTAGAGTTTGCGTACCACCACCAGAATGCCCCCACACACCAACACGATCGGTATCGATTACTGACCAACGCTCTGCCATTGCGTTAAGGGCATCCGATTGATCGCGAACGGTAATGACCCCAAGTTCTTTGTATATAGATTTACGCCAGTCTCGCCCTTTAGGCGCACGTGTGCCTCTATTATCCACAGATGCCACGATATAGCCTTTTTGCGTCATCATAGCGTCCCATAGATAGCTGCCACCACGCCAGCTATCTTTTACGGTTTGCCCCCAAGGTTCACCGTAAACGTAGAAGATAATAGGATACTTTTTACTTGGATCCATATCCGGGGGAAACATAATATAGCCATCAAGGGTAACGCCATCTTGCGCTTGAACCTGGAAAAACTCATGGGAAGGTAAGTTTTCTTGCGCCAACTTTTCGTTAAGCTCGTCATTGGTCACAAGGGTTTTTACCGGCTCATGCCCTTCCACTTTAATCACTTGGCGCATAGGTGCTGTGGTAAAGTTACTGAAACTATGGCGGGCATAAGATCCGTCTTCCGACATATAATAACTATTCGTACCCGTAAACGATTCTGGCGTAATACGCTGTACAGAAGAAGTCCCATCTAGGCTTGCTTTATATAAGTAGCGCTGCGATACATCTTCTGGAGAAGCAGTGAAATAAATAGCATTGTTTTTTTCACTCACCGCCAATAAATCCACTATGTCATATTCGCCCGGCGTGAGGTCAACAACACGACTGCCATCTTTGGCAATTTTATATAAATGACGCCATCCATCTCTTTCGCTATGCCAGATAAACGCTTCGCCGTCGTTAATAAAGGTGGCGTCGTAGTACCATTCTAGAAAGGCATCATCTTTGTCTGTAAAGATATTCGTGACTGTGTTTTTCTGCCAATCAAATGTCCACAATGTGTTGGTATTTTGCGGGCGGTTTACGTCTTGAATAAGTAAGGTCTCACCTTTTCCAGCCCAAGAAATCCGTGGAATATAGCGGTCTCTGTTATCTCCCGCTAATTGCGCCCAATGGGTTTGTTTGTTGGTAATATCCACGACACCCACTTTAACGGCAGAGTTCTGCTCTCCCGCTTTCGGGTAAGGGAATGTGGTTAATGTGGGATACAGCGCATCTGTATTATTGATCATGGTAAAGGTTTTCACCCCAGATGTATCAAGTTGCCAATATGCAATGCGCTGGCTGTCTGGGCTCCACCTAAATCCATCACGAATACCAAATTCTTCCTCGTATACCCAATCGAAATTACCATTTACGATGCTGTCATCGCCGTCTGTGGTCAATTGCTCAACATTGTTGCTGCCCACAGGCTGCATAAAAATATTATTGTCTCTTACCCAAGCCACATACTTACTGTCTGGCGAAAATTTAGCGAACATCAACTTGGCATCACCGGGCTGTTCACCTCCCAATTGCATTAACGCATTTGTTTCCAAATTCAGCACGTAGAAATCGCCACGGCTCTTTGAACGCCAAACTTTTTGCCCATTCGTGAATACCAGCAACCACTTGCCATCTTCAGACCAACTGTAGCGCTCAATGCTTATGGGTTTCTCTTCGCCTTCGGGAATAAGGTTTTCAAAGTTAACCAGAACTTTTCTTCCCGTACTGTCTGGCTTGTAAAAAACAATGTCGAAACCGGATACTGACGATTCATTTTCACCCACTACATCGCTGAGCGCGTCAATACCGCTTTTTTCGCTGTCCTCATCTTTGGCATCTAATACTGTTTCTCGTTTTTCCAGTACCGTAAAACCAGAACCATCTTTTAGCCACGTGAAATAAGTGCTTCGCTCGCCCGTGAATTCACGATCTTGATAAATTCTATCAAGGGTTAAGGTAGGTTTTACTTCCATAGTCTCTGTCGTAATGTCGTCTTTTTGTGTGGCTGCACACCCCGCCACGACTAAGGTCGCGAGTGCTGCGCCAAGCATATTTCTTTTTATCATCAGTTGATGTCCCTGTTACTCTTTATTCTTGTCGTTTTACAATTTTTATTAATTGTTACTTTCGTACAGTAGCACTTTTCTCACCTACTGTTATCTTACACAGGGTAAATTAGCCATAATTACCGTTAAAACCAAAAAAGGCGGATTGTGAGCATAAAAAAAGCTAACACTCGGTGTTAGCTTTTTCGTATTTAGCTTAGTGAACTATTCGACATACACCGAAATAGTGAGCGTCTGCGCAGACTCTTACATTTTTTCTAGTGTTTCAATTCCCAACAGCGTTAACCCTTGTTTCAGTGTATTCGCCACCAATGCAGACAACGCCAAGCGGCTATCGCGTACTTGTGGCTCTATACCCTCTTTCAGCATTGGGCACGCTTCATAGAATGTCATGAATGCTGACGCTACATCGTAAAGGTACGTACACAACACGTGAGGCGTCGCTTCGCGCGATACCAGACCAATCACTTCTTCAAACTGCATAAGCAATACGGCTAGTGCGTGCTCTTGTTTTTCAACAATAGTAATATCTACCGGCATAGTAGCCATATCAACACCCGCTTTTCTGAACAAGCTTTTCACACGGGTGTAGGCGTATTGAAGGTAAGGCGCAGTGTTACCTTCAAAGCTTAGCATTGAATCCCAGTTGAACATGTAATCGGTCGTACGGTTTTTAGAAAGGTCGGCGTATTTCACCGCGCCAATACCTACCTTGCGAGCGACTTCTTTAAGCTCTTCTTCGCTTAAATCGTTGTCGCGCTCGGCAATGAGTTTACCTGCACGTTCTACCGCTTCATCAAGCAGTTCAACGAGCTTAACGGTTCCGCCAGTACGGGTTTTAAATGGCTTGCCGTCACTGCCTAGCATCATGCCAAATGGGCAGTGCTCGTAGGTTTGCTCTTCTTTCATGAAGCCTGCTTTACGGCCTACAATTTCCGTTTGCTTAAAGTGCAGCGCTTGGCGAGCGTCGGTAAGAATAAGGGTACGGTCGGCATTTAACTTGCCGCTGCGATAGCGCATAGCCGCAAGGTCGGTGGTGGCATATAAATAGCCGCCACCAGATTTTTGCACAATATATACCGCAGGGTTGCCTTCTTTATCGGCAAGCTCAGGAATAAACACCACCTGTGCACCTTGGTCTTCTACCGCAATGCCTTTCGCTTTAAGGTCGCTAATGACGTTGGCTAGGTCTTCGTTATACGCCGACTCACCCATAATGTCTTTGCGCGTAAGGCTTACGTTTAGCTTGTCGTACACTTCTTCAGAGTGGGCAATAGACACATCGATAAACTTTTCCCACAGCGCTAGGCACTGTGCATCGCCGCCCTGTAGCTTAACTACGTATTCACGGGCACGGTCGGCAAAGCCTTCTTCTTCATCGAAACGTACTTTGGCTTCGCGATAAAAGTCTTCAAGGTCAGACAGGGCTGTTTCGGCCACTTCTTCTTGCAACTTATCTGAAAGGTGCGCAAGCAACATGCCGAACTGTGTGCCCCAGTCACCCATGTGGTTTTGACGAATTACGTTGTGGCCCAAGAACTCGAGTACTTTAACTACCGCGTCGCCAATAATGGTGGTACGCAAGTGCCCTACGTGCATTTCTTTCGCTAAGTTAGGCGATGAGTAATCTACTACAATGTTTTGCTCAGGCGACTTTGCGATGCCTAACCGAGGGTCGGTTAACGACAGTTCACATTGATTAGACAACCATGCGTCGTTTAGATGAACGTTGATAAAGCCAGGGCCCGCCACTTCTAGCTTGCTGGCAATATCGTCGAGCTTTACTGTCTCAACGATTTTTTCTGCAATATCACGAGGCTTTTGCTTAAGCTGCTTAGCCAGCGCCATGGCGCCATTAAACTGATATTCACCAAACTCTGGTCGAGCACTGCGCGATACTGGCACTGGCGCATTTTCTACGCCCATCTCTTGTAGAGCTTCAGTGAAACGGTTAACTAGTAGTGCATGTATATTCATAATGTATCTTTTCTTAATTTTCGCGCGTGTTCGTAAATTGAATATCAGGGTAGCGCTCTTGCGCTAGCTGTAAATTCACCATAGTCGGTGCGATATACGTTAGGTTGTCGCCACCATCTAAAGCCAGGTTTTGCTCACCTTTACGGCGGAATTCATCAAGCTTTTTCTCATCACCAGAGTATACCCAGCGGGCAGTTGCTACGTTAATGTGCTCGTAAAGTGCATCTACGTTGTATTCCGCTTTTAAACGCGCCACAACCACATCAAACTGAAGCACACCTACCGCCCCAACAATCAAATCGTTATTTGCAAGGGGGCGGAATACTTGAACCGCGCCTTCTTCGGATAGCTGAATAAGCCCCTTAAGCAATTGTTTTTGCTTCAACGGATCTTTTAAGCGAATTCGCTTAAATAGCTCGGGCGCAAAGTTTGGAATACCGGTAAAGCGGTAGTTATCCCCTGACGTGAAAGTATCGCCAATACGGATAGTACCGTGGTTATGCAGGCCGATAATATCGCCAGCATACGCTTCTTCCAGCAGAGAACGGTCACCTGCTAAAAAGGTTAATGCATCAGAAATACGCACGTCTTTGCCTAAGCGGCTGTTGCGCATTTTCATGCCCTTTTCGTATTTGCCTGACACGATACGACAAAACGCAATACGGTCACGGTGTTTCGGGTCCATGTTAGCCTGAATCTTAAACACGAAGCCGCTAAACTTACCGTCGGTGCTTTCAATTGTGCCTTCTTCAGTTTCGCGGCCAAGTGGTGCTGGCGCCCACTCAACCAAGCCGTCAAGCATATGGTCAACACCAAAGTTGCCCAATGCTGTACCGAAGAATACCGGCGTTAACTGACCTTCACGGAATAGCTCTTGATCAAATTCATTCGATGCGCCGCGAACCAGCTCAAGCTCGTCGCGCAAGGTTTCGGCAAGATCGCTACCCACTGCCGTTTCCAGCTCTGGGTTGTCTAGCCCCTTAATAATGCGCACATCTTGAATGGTGTGGCCGTGGCCACTTTGATAAAGAATAGTTTCGTCCCTATGAAGGTGATAAACCCCTTTAAAGCTTTTACCACAGCCAATAGGCCACGTGATTGGCGCACACAAGATATCAAGCTCGGTTTCTACTTCATCAAGCAGCTCCATTGGGTCGCGAATATCGCGGTCGAGCTTGTTCATAAAAGTGATGATTGGGGTATCGCGCAAGCGAGTGACTTCCATCAACTTACGGGTTCTGTCTTCTACCCCTTTCGCGGCATCGATAACCATTAAACAGGAGTCAACGGCCGTTAGCGTACGATAAGTATCTTCTGAAAAATCTTCGTGCCCTGGGGTATCTAGCAGGTTTACCAAATGGTCGCTGTAGGGAAACTGCATAACCGAGGTGGTGACCGAGATACCACGCTCTTTTTCCATTTCCATCCAGTCTGACTTTGCATGCTGGCCTGACTTTTTACCTTTCACGGTACCGGCGGTTTGTAGCGCGCGTCCAAACAACAATACTTTTTCAGTAATGGTGGTTTTACCCGCATCCGGGTGCGATATGATGGCGAACGTACGTCGCTTTTTAATCTCTTCTAGAAGTTTCTTATCTGACATCTATACTTATCTTCGTTATCTATTATCCCTGTAAAACAATAACTTACAGGCGCGTTTTATATCGAATAAGCAATGCTTGTCCGCGCAAATTGTATATTGCGGTGAAACGCTTGATACGGCTTGGTAATTAATTGCGCGGATTTTAGCATTTTACTGGGC
>Ga0208318_100148_pt1 | contig 21673 bp, 16 predicted proteins | sample Virmet3747_4435_FD_185739 | JGI IMG/M metagenome (GOLD analysis project Ga0208318, IMG submission 185739) | Marine viral communities from the Southern Atlantic ocean transect to study dissolved organic matter and carbon cycling - metaG... | ecosystem: Environmental > Aquatic > Marine > Oceanic ... | reverse complement strand
CACAATGATCAGACTGGACGGGGAGGAAAAAGCGAGAAATAATCACCTTGTTTGAGGGGTAAAATGACAGTTTAAAGTGGCTCCATTAGCCCGCAAATGGGTGGCGCCATTAGGGTGCCAATCGACAATATCTATGTCGCTTCGGAAATCGACGGTTTTACCACTTTTTTTGGTAGCGCCCCAGATTATGATTCAAGTGCAATGGGCATTAATGGTGACGATGCCATTGAACTGTTCCAAAATGATGCTGTTGTAGACACCTTTGGAGCTATCGATGTAGACGGTTCTGGTGAAACCTGGGAGTACACCGACGGCTGGGCATATCGTAAAGATGGTGAAACCGCGAACAGTGGAACATTTGATGCGGCTAACTGGACGTTCAGCGGCACAGACGCATTAGATGGTGAAGGCACCAATACTGCTGCCACCACCGCGTTCCCAGCTGGCACCTTTAGCACCGAAGGTGGTGGTGAAGTGGTGGTTGAGCCTGAAGTACCTACAGTGGAACTCGGTGAATGTAGCACTGATGCAACACTAATTAGCGCTATTCAGGGAAGCGATGATGCTTCTGCTGAAGTAGGCAATAGCCATATTGTAGAAGCGGTGATTACAGGTTTCCGTGCAGACGGCTTCTTTATTCAGGAAGAAACAGTACAAAGCGATGATGATGCAACGACATCAGAAGGCCTATTTGTAGATGGTAGTACTGACATTGAAGCTGGTCATATTATTCGTCTTTACGGTGAAGTGGGTGAAAACTACGGGCTAACAACCTTAACAATGGATGCTGATGTCACACCGGCTGACTGTGGTGCTTCAGACGACGTATTAACCACTGAATTGGCTATGCCTTATGACGTAGACCTTGAAACATTGGAAGGCATGCTTGTATCGGTTACCGATGCAACCGTGACGAGCCAGAACAATTTATGGCGTTACGGCGAGCTTGTCGTTAGTGATAGCATAAAGCGTCAGCCAAGTGATGTAGCAGCACCGTTAAGCGAAGCGTATGAAGCCGCTGTGGAAGCTGCTGAAGCTAGCTTACTGACGATTGAAGATGACAACAGCAACTCATACCCAGACGATATCAGTTACTTCCCAACCTTTAGCTACGCAAACGCAATTCGCGTAGGTGATACGGTAACGGCGGCTGGTCCACTAAACTATAGCTTCGGCACTTACCGTATTAACCCAACTGACGTGATTACGGTGACTTCAGGCCGTGAAGCTAACCCGGTAGTTACCGAAGGCAACTTGTCTATTGCGACTTTCAACGTACTGAACTATTTCAATGGCGAAGTCACGGACAGTGGTGAAGTGACCTTTGATTACGACGCTAACCGCGGTGCAGAAGATGAAACTGAATTTGCATTACAAGAAGGTCGTATCGTTGAAGCCATCGTAGGCCTAAATGCTGATGTAGTTGGCCTTATGGAAATCGAGAACGATGGTTTCGGTGACGATAGTGCTATTCAAGCCTTGGTAACCGCCATTAACGCTGAGCTTGCAGAAGAAGAACAATATACGTTCGTTAGTACAGCTGATAGTTCAATAATTGGTACTGATGCAATTACCGTTGGTTTGCTTTACCGTGCCTCTGTCGTCGTGCCTGCCGGCGACGCACAAATTGTTGATATGCCTATTCAACAAATTGACGAAGACAGTGTTGCGCAAATGCGTGCGGCGCTTGTACAAACCTTTACCCATGTTGAAAGTGAAAAAACGTTTGCTGTAGCGGTTAACCACTTTAAATCTAAAGGTTCAGAGTGTGCTGAAGACTTAGCGGAAGACGTTTCAGATACAGACGTTATTCAAGGTAGCTGTAATGCGCTACGTGTGTCTGCAGCTATAACACTTGCTGAAGCTCTTGCTGATGAAAGCATGCCTGAGCGCGTGCTTATCTTAGGTGACCTTAACGCGTATAGTGCAGAAGATCCAGTTGCGCTATTAACCGATTACACACCTGAAGATCGTGGCTACACCATTAAGACAGCCATTAATACGGATATGGATGAAGGTGAGTCTGTTGAAGTAGAAACAAGCTATGGTTACCACAACCTTGCTGAAGAATTTGACGCTGACGGCTACTCATACTGGTACTACGGGACTGAACAAGTAGGTAGTTTAGACCATGTTCTTGCATCAGAAGCATTCTTAGCTGACGCCGTTGACGGTGCTCACTGGAATATCAACTCTCCAGAAGTGTATCAGTTAACCTACGATCAAGCGTTAACTTACTACCCTGATGAAGATGGTTATGCGTTTACTGATGTAGGGCCATACAAAAGCTCTGACCATGACCCATTCATTGCTACATTTAGCCTTGAAGCAGACGTGGAAGAAGTTGAAGAAGAAGATGATGACAATGATTCTGGCGGCTCTATGGGCGTGATATTAGCGTTTATGGCAGCAATGCTTGGCTTTCGTCGCCGTACTACTGCTAAGTAAGTACGTGAGACGTCAATAACAAAAAGGCCTGTCGCTTAACGCTACAGGCCTTTTTTAATGCCAAAATGTTAGTGAGACACGGTTATCCCTGCAACCTCAAAAAGCAGGGCGCTACGCGAGTTTTTTAATAACACCAGCCATGGTTTGTTCTTCTAGCGAGTCAGGGTCTAGCCCCAACTGCTTAATGTACTGGTCTCGCTTTTGGCATTGCGTTGGCGATAATGTAGTGGTCAACAGCACCTTAGCGGCACCTTTAGCGTTTTTAAGTTGGTCGTTGCTTAAGTTGTTTTGTAACTGCAACTGTACAATTACTTTCAGCAGGCTCAATGCAATTTGTTTATCTTTTGGTGATATGACTAACGCTTGACGTAAATTATTATAGGCTGGAACTAAGCGGTTTTCTTTGTAGTTAGCCGTCGCCATACTCTTAAGTTCCTTAGTCGTAAACTTAATTTCTGCACGCTCAATAGACTCCTGCTTAAGATACTCATCTACCACCTGCGAAGAAAACGTATCGCCTTCAATTTGTTTACGTAACTTATCGAGTATATTCACGCACTGCTCTTTCATACCTAGTTCATGATACGCTTTCATCATATCTAGATTGTCTTCCATAGAAAGGTTATCAGGCATGGAAGGCAGTGAATTTATGACTTTCTCAGCTTCTTTTTTATTCCCTTTTAAGCACAGCAACCTGGTGTTTAGAACGTCGATGGGCACGTCCATCTGTGCTTGAACCCCTTTTTGCTTTTTGAGTTCTTCCAGTTCTATTTCCGCTTTTGCCAGGTGTTTATCGGCTTCGATGTCACCTAGGCTGGTTGCTAAATCTATGGTGGCACGAATCACATTGAATGAGAGCTGTGGCGAATCATGGATAGAGTTCTTAGCAAACTTTGCCATTTTCTGCACTGCCGATAATTGCCCCGCTTTATCATGATTTAGCCGCGCTAAATCCCATAATTTCTTATTCCGCTCTATATTTCTTGGCGCTAGTTTACTGGCTTCTTTCATCTGCTCGTAAGCAACGTCAAATTGCTCTTTTTCGATAAAATACTGCGCCAGCAGGTCGTAGGTAAGAAAGCGCGTATCCGCACGCTTGAGCAAATCATCAATAATAAGCTGTGCTTCTTCTAACTCGTCTTGACGAAGTAGTGCACGAGTAAGCCCAATGTGCACCCACGCATGATCCATGCTTTGCAGCAATTCTCTGTAGTAATTTTCAGAGGTTTCATAATCACGTAACTGCATAAGACACTGGCCAATTAAACGCTTTATCCGTGGATGATATTCCACTAAAGCGCTATCGCTTAATTGGCGCTCAGCATAGTACATGGCAGTTGCGTACTCGCCTTTCTGCATGCAATATTGCATTTTGTGAAGCTTGTAACGTACTTGGAGTAAGTAATTAAGCCGGCTATCTATACGTTGACGTTGTAGTGGCTTCACCCAGAAATCGTCGGGTTGCAATTCTACAATACAGTTAACCAATTCCGGTGACGTTTCAGCACTTAAAAAGACCACGGTTGTGGTTTCAGTAATATAGTTAAGGTGTTTAAATTCTTCGAATAAATGAAAGCCATCTTTGTCGTGACTGACATTAAACGCAAGCAACACAAAATCGAACTGCGTTTTCTCGCACATGCGTTTAGCATGGTAGGCATTAAACGCACTGTGAACATGCTTAATGCCCATGTCGTGCAACGTTGAAGAAACAACATCATGAACTAACCCTTGGTTATCAATCACCAAAAAGCGAAGTTCTTCAACGGAAGGAGGTGGTGGAATCTTTTCCAGCATTTTTGTACCACTTATAACAGCTAATCCCTAGAACACATCACTGACAATCCATAAAAAAATTGGGGGGAACGGATAACATCAATAATGGTATAAGCCGACACGTGACCGGTTATTGGTTTACATTTTATTAATTGTGTTTTCTATTATACTTTCGACCTAACTTTGCGATATTAGCATTAGTCGATACGAAAATACCAATGAATCCTCATTCGGGTGGGTCAATATTGTCATTTATAGACGTATTCACGCTGAACCAGCCCGCCACTGAGTGGCGCGTTTTCTTTGCGGTTAACACCTCGTGGGGAAAAACATCACTTAAAAAAGTGACTATTGTGCCCCGCTTAGGGGCAACACGGGAAAGTGGCAAGCGTTGATTCGGTGAATAGATCACTAACTCTCCCCCATCATCTGAACACCAGTCATCATTGAGATACACAATAATGGATAGTTTACGGTTGCTTTGCCCTTTAAACGCATCTAGATGGCGCTTGTAAAACGTGCCCGGAGGATACGTGGCATAGTGGCTTTCAAAAGAAAAAAGCCCCATGAACAAAGTACGGTTAATGTGAACCCGCAAGGCTTCACACCACGCGAGCCATGTCGCCCCTTCTTCACTGGTACCTTCAATCCAACAGATGCTATCACCACGAATGGCGTGTTTCGTTTGGTAGTCTTGTGCTCGCCCAATTCCTGCTTTTTTAAATTGTCTAGCAGGTAATACCTCCACGCCCTGGCATAGCGCCTTTACAACAAAATCCGGGACACCATTTTCTCTTACGCTAATGCCATGCTCTACGAGGTCATCAACAATGTTGTCGAAAAGGGATTGGTCAAAAATATGGCCTATACCGCCATTATTTAAAGAAAAATTATCCATGCTACTGATGTCTACGTAACACTAAAGTTAACTAAGGTAGCGCGTTATACGCCTGTTTTCTGGCCTTGGCAATAGTTTGTGAAAGCGAATTTTGTAAGCACTAAAGTATCTTCGCCATTGGCACTTATAGTGCTTTTATTTTGATAAGGAATCGTTAAGCAAGGGATAGGTCAGAAGGCCTAAAACATGACCTTTCCTCATGGTGTTCGCAATCCCTAACCGCTGCGACTACTTCGCCCTACTTTGGCAGCCTGTATCTAAGCAAAACCTATAGAACCCACTGATTTTTTTGGTATAAAAAGCACTAAAACCATGGTTATATACGTATTGCCTTTCATCACAACCATTGGATGATATTGTAATGAGTCAAGATCAAACTGTTATTGAAGAAACAGAACACCATTTAGCCCTAAGAAACTTACGCTTAGATGATTACAATGACATTAAAGCATTAATGGATACCGTGTACGCCAACGTGGGGGGAGCTTGGCCTTACACCAACTATAAAGCGCAAGTGACTACCTTCCCCGAAGGGCAAATTTGTATTGAGGACAAAGGCAAAGTCGTTGCTTTTGCCATTTCAGTTATCGTGGACTACGACCAGTTCGGTGATAAACACAGCTACGATGAAATTACAGGCGATGCGTATTTAACCACTCACGATCCTAACGGCGACGTACTCTACGGCGTAGAAGTCATTGTATGCCCTGAATACCGAGGATTACGGTTAGGTCGTCGTCTATATGAAGCGCGTAAAGAGCTTTGCCGTAATTTAAACCTTAAGTCAATCATGGCTGGCGGGCGAATTCCAAATTATAAAAACCATGCAAAAGAATTGTCGCCATATGAATACATTGAGCAGGTAAAATCGAAGGATATTTACGACCCTATCTTAACGTTTCAGTTGTCAAACGGCTTTGAAGTTAAGCAGGTGATGAGTGCTTATTTGCCTGAAGACGAAGCCTCTAAGGGCTACGCTACCTTATTGCAGTGGCACAACATCTATTATGAGCCAGGGAACCCTTCTCTCATTGCCAGTCGAAAATCTAATGCTCGGATAGGCTGTATTCAATGGCAAATGCGCTACTTCAACAATGTTGAAGAGTTACTGCAACAGGTAGAGTACTTTGTTGATGCCCTGTCAGACTATTCTTGTGACGTAGCCTTGTTTCCCGAGTTTTTTAATGCCCCCTTAATGGGATTAAGCCCTTCTGATTCCTCTATAGATGCCATTTGGCACCTCGCCACATATACTGATGAATTGCTGACTGCGATGTCGCATTTGGCGGTGTCGTACAACATTACTATCATTGCTGGGTCTATGCCGGTGGTTGAAGAGGAAGAACTGTACAACGTGAGTTACATTTGTAAACGCGATGGCACAATAGAAAGCCAATACAAGTTGCACCCGACGCCGCATGAGAAAAAAGATTGGATCATGAAGGGTGGAAATAGTTTAAAAGTGTTTGATACCGATTTCGGTAAAATTGGGGTACTCATTTGCTACGATGTTGAGTTTCCAGAATTGGCGCGTATTTTATCTGAACAGGAAATGCAAATTTTGTTTGTGCCGTTTTGGACAGATACAAAGAATGGCTACCTGCGAGTACGCCGCTGTGCGCAAGCCCGCGCCATTGAAAATGAATGCTACGTGGCCATCGCAGGAAGTGTGGGCAACCTACCTAAAGTGGATAACGTGGATATTCAATATGGCCAAACAGCGGTATTTTCGCCAAGTGACTTCGCGTTTCCTCACGATGCTATTGTATCTGAGACCACGCCGAACACCGAAATGACACTGATTGTGGACTTGGATCTTGATAAGCTTACCAAACTCCAAAATGAGGGCTCGGTAAGAAATTACTTAGACCGCCGTCGTGATCTCTATCGTGTTGAATGGATTGGCGACGATTAACCCACTGTAGCGCCGCACAGTATTGGTATTGTGATGAAAATCAAGATAACATCATGCTGTGCGCACGTGAGTATAAGCAAGCTTCAACGCTTCATAATTGATAAAAGAGAAACAGAGTTACTATGGCAGATAATTCGAAAAGTGATGATTTTCCCACCATTCGTTTGGATGATGAAGATCGTCGCGATTACCAGCAAAAGCGTCAACCTGTAAAGCAAAAACCGACGTCTTCTTCAAATCAACCAAAGCCGCCCTCAGCGCCCAAAGCGCCATCTTCAGGTGGAAACGGTTTGTGGATCTTTCTGGTAGCGCTTGTTGCCCTTGCCGGTATTGGCGGCTGCTACTATTTGTATACCTTGGTGGAAATACAAAAAGTACAGGCTGAAAAAGCCGAAGAACGCATTGCGCAATTAGAAAGCAAGCTATCCGCCACGGGTGAAGAAATTGGTGAGTCTACTGTGGCGCTGCAAGTTAAAGTGACCGAGCTTTCAAACAAGTCTGCAGAACTGTGGGAGCAAATGGATAAGTTATGGGCCTCCGCATGGCGTCGTAATCAAAAAGAAATCGCCGACCTTGGGGATAGAGTCTCAAATGTGCAGAAAGGCATTAATGAAAACATTAGCAGTGTTGACGCGGATGTTAAATCTCAAGCCAGCCAGCTTGGCGCATTAAAAAATCAACTCGCTTCGCTAGCAGACGAATTACTTGCCTTAAATGTTCAACTTGAGCAGGCATCAAGTGACAAACAGGCCAATGAACGAACCATTAAAAACCTTAACGATAAAATCTCCGTGCTTGAAAAGCGAAACAATACACTATCAGGTCGCATAACAGGTTTAGAGAGTGAAATCAGAGAAATCGCTACGAAGGTGGTTTCAAGTGGCCGCAGCGCGAGTACGCCCTCCTCTTCATCGTCCTCAGTTACGCCCTAATCGCAACGTGAGTGCGACAACATGAAAATAAAGGGGCGATGAAAGCCCTTTTATTTTAACTGAATAAATTTCGCCAAAAGTTGAATACTCTTACTCGTACATCTAGTGCGATACTGACGGATGTAAACGGCTAATAATAAGGGTAATATTGTCATGTTTAATCACGCTAGCGCCCATACAAATAGTGGCGAGCAACATCCTGTTCTTACCCGTAATAACGTCAAAGTTATTGGTAGTGGCCCTCAAGTTCTTATGCTAGCCCACGGATTTGGTTGCGACCAAACCATGTGGCAATACCTTATTCCCTACTTAGAAAGCAGTGCAGAAACACGCTTTACCTTTGTTTTATTCGATTATGTGGGCTCTGGTCAGTCCGATGTTAATGGTTATCAAAAAAGTCGATATGAGACACTAGACGGCTATGCGCAAGATGTTTTGGATATCTGTGATGCACTGTCTCTTAGCGATATTACCTTTGTAGGGCATTCGGTAAGCAGTGTTATCGGAATGATTGCATCACTTCAGCAACCCGAGTATTTTAAACAACTGGTTATGGTATGCCCTTCACCCTGCTTTCTCAATCTTCCTCCTGACTATTATGGGGGGTTCGACAAAGCGGATTTGGAAGAATTAATCAATTTGATGGACAAAAATTACTTAGGCTGGGCAAGTTATCTTGCACCACTTGTGATGGGTGATGGCCATGACACAAACTTCAAAATTGAATTAGAAGAAAGCTTCTGCTCTACAGACCCGAAATTTGCCAAACCCTTTGCTAAGGCAACATTCTTTTCAGATTACCGCCAGTTGCTTCCTCGTATCGATAAACCCGTGCTCATTCTGCAAAGTCAGCAAGATGCTTTAGCCGCTGTGTCTATTGGCGAGTATATGCAAAGCGAAATTCCCAATGCCACGCTTCACGTCATTGATTCCCACGGTCACTGTTTACATATGACCAACCCTCGCGAGGTTGCCGCAAAAATTACCGCTGTGTTTATATGAAAGACGCTGATTTAGAGCGGTTTCCCTCGTTATTGTTTGTCACGAGACAAGACAGCAGTGAGATAGTCTTTTGCAATAACTATACGGTAGAAAAGATTGGTCGGCCATTGAATGCTATTGTGGGGAGTAAGTTATCATCCATTGTTACCCACGCCACAGAGGTATTCTTTGAAAGCTATATGCGGCCAATATTAGTGAGTATGCCCTTTTTCGAAGAAGCCTTAATCACATTGAAAACCCATGATAATCGCCGTATCCCTTGTGTCGCCAATATCGCGGTAAATGAGGGCATGCTTTACTGGAGCATACATTTTGCTGATAAGCGGGATAAGCTGTACCAAGAATTAATCGAAGCCCGGGACAATTTAGAGCGACAAGCAGAACAGCTTTCTCTTTTAGCGAGGGTAGATCCTCTAACCAACTTGCTAAACCGACGTGCCGCCAATAACGACATACAAATTCTGGTTACTCGGTTACAACGGCAGTTTTGCCCCGTAGCCTTCTTACTGATTGATATTGACCATTTTAAACATATCAACGACACCTATGGCCATGACGCGGGGGATGACATTCTCGTAGCGCTAGCATCTATATTAAAAAATGCGACTCGCTGTTCCGATATTGTCGCTAGATGGGGGGAGAAGAATTTCTTATCGTACTGTGTAACTCTGATTTTCAAAGTACTTCGGATTACTGCCAGCGTCTTCATGAGAGTATCCACGCCCTTCAGCATAACGATAATCAAACACTGACTGTGAGTATTGGCGTAATGCAAATAAGGGAAGAGAACCAAGCCTTGCTTGAGCAGAAAGACACCTTAATCAAGCACGCCGACAACGCCCTTTATCGCGCAAAAGATGCAGGTAGAAATCAAACTTGCTTCGCTGAATTTAAGCAACACCAGCCGTCCCTCTCTTAAGCATTAGCCCGCTTTTACTGCCCCCGTGTGTTGTTTCGCATAGCCAAGCTATAACGCAACGACAGTGTAGGGCTATTGCCGAATACGTCACATTGAAAAAAGATATAAAAAAAGCGCCTTAAAGGCGCTTTTTTCATGAAACCTCGTCTTATCGACGTAGGCCTAGACGCTTGATAAGGTCAAGATAACGCTCAGCGTTCTTGCCTTTAAGGTAATCTAGAAGCTTACGACGCTGGCTAACCATGCGTAGAAGACCACGACGTGAGTGGTGATCTTTCTTATGATCAGCAAAGTGACCTTGAAGCTTGTTGATGTTGTGAGTTAGCAAAGCAACTTGAACTTCAGGTGAGCCTGTGTCGCCTTCTTTTACGCCGTAGTCAGCAATAATTTTTGCGGTTTCTTCTTTAGTTAGTGACATGTCATTCTCCTAAGTTAAGTTCCGCCGATCACTAATTCAGCAGAACGGAATGAAGCGCGTATTATAATGACCTTTACCTACTTAGCAAGTGCAAGGCCGTTATTTCTTAACGAATTTGCCGTCGTTACGTCATCAATACAATTTGTGACCTAAAAAAACTGTGAAGGCTAACCTTCGTCGCCATAAACCACGCGTCGTTTAGGGTTTACGTACAGCGCGTTTTTCGCCACGCCTTGGTCTTTAGGGTCTAATACCGCCTCCCCCACGCCCAAAAAAAGCCCTTGTGTATCTTCACCGTGATAAACACGATAAGACTTCCCTTGAACAAGAGGGGTAACGGAAGTTCCTATGACACTTTGGCCGTTATCGAATCGAGCGCGTTCAGCATCGTTAATGAGGATATATGGCAACCGACTCACGGCCGTATCCATGGGTATTAGATAGGCATCAAGGGCTTCAAACTCTCCCTCAGATAACGCTTCTTGCGTCTCTATCAGTGTGTCTAATGACACCATTTTATCCGTAGGATAATCGGCCACTTCTGTACGATGTAATCGGGTGACATAGGCGCCACAGCCTAAGTTCTGCCCTAAGTCGTCAACGATGGAACGGATATAAGTCCCTTTACTACACTTAATACGCATATCGACATAAGGCAAGGCAAGGCGCGTCACCTCTAACTCATACACTTCTATATCTCTGGGTTCACGCTCGATAACAATACCTTGACGTGCATAGAAATACAGCGGCTTCCCCTGATACTTTAGCGCAGAAAACATAGACGGGATTTGCTTACTCTTACCGAGAAAGGCCAAACACGCCGCGTTGACTTGCGCCTCATTCACCTCAACGGGCTTTTCTTCAACCACCTCACCGTCTGCGTCAGAGGTGGTGGTTCTTACCCCTAACTTAGCAGTGACTTCATAGGTTTTTTCAGCATCTAACAAAAACTGAGAAAATTTCGTAGCTTCACCTAAACAAAGCGGAAGCATACCGCTTGCCAATGGATCTAGTGCCCCGGTATGCCCAGCCTTTTGCGCTTTATACAACCATCGTACTTTCTGTAATAGTTGATTTGATGAACCACCGAGTGGCTTATCTAAAAGTACAATACCATTAATACTGCGGCCTTTGCGTCTTCTCGCCATTTACTCCTGCTCTTCTGACTCGTCTGTATCGCGTTTAGACTCATCTTTAGCGATAGTCTGAGACACAAGGTTAGAAATACGCATACCCTCTATAATAGATTTGTCTTCAAAGAAATGAAGATCGGGTACCGCACGCATACGGATACGTTTCGCTAACAAACTGCGTATAAAGCCTTTAAACTCAGCAAGCTGCTTTATGTGTGCTTTACCTTCCTCTTCTGTACTGTTGTAAATGGTGACGAAAATTTTAGCATGCGCTAAATCTCTCGATACATCCACATCAGACACAGTAATCAGCGGCATATCACCTACACGGTGCTTATATTCATTTTGTAGGATACTGGCAACTTCTTTGTGAACTTGTTGCGCTACCCTATCGGTACGTGAAAATTCACGAGCCATAATACACTCCTTTCCTACACCGGCATGCTAATCTGCAAGTTACGCAGACAAAAACGGGGGCTTCGGCCCCCGCTTTACTATGCCGATATGTTTGGCAAATTAGATTTCTCTTTTAACTTCTACAATTTCGAAGACCTCAATTTGGTCTCCTACTTTCACGTCATTGTAGTTCTTAACGCCGATACCACATTCCATGCCGTTACGCACGTCTTGAACGTCGTCTTTAAAGCGACGCAGTGATTCTAGCTCACCTTCGTAGATAACCACGTTTTCACGTAGTACACGGATTGGATTGCTACGCTTAACCACGCCTTCTGTTACCATACAACCAGCGATAGCGCCTAGTTTCGGTGACTTAAACACGTCACGGACTTCTGCAAGACCAATGATTTCTTGCTTAAACTCTGGCGCAAGCATACCACTCATGGCCGCTTTCACTTCATCGATTAGATGATAAATAACGCTGTAGTAACGTAAATCGATTTCTTCAGCTTCAAGTACACGACGTGCAGACGCATCCGCACGAACGTTAAAGCCAAGTACAATAGCACCGGAAGCAGCTGCAAGCGTCGCATCTGTTTCGGTGATACCACCTACACCACTACCAACAATGTTAACTTTCACTTCTGCGGTAGACAGTTTAACTAGCGATTCGGCGATAGCTTCAACAGAACCTTGTACGTCAGCTTTAAGTACAATGTTCAATTCGCTCACGTCACCTGATTCCATGTTAGCAAACATGTTTTCAAGCTTCGCTTTTTGCTGACGCGCCAGTTTCAATTCACGCTTCTTCTGGTGACGTTTAGCCGCAACTTCACGGGCTTTGCGTTCGTCTTTAACAACGGCCGCATCTTCACCGGCAACAGGAACACCTGAAAGGCCTAATACTTCTACAGGTGTAGAAGGACCCGCGACTTTCATTTCTTTGCCGTTTTCATCGCGCATAGCACGTACGCGGCCATATTCTTCGCCACACAATAAAATGTCGCCAGAACGTAGTTGACCTTCCTGAACAAGCACAGACGCCACTGGACCACGGCCTTTATCAAGGCGAGATTCAATCACGATGCCGCGGCCTGGACCATCAGCAACAGCTTGTAAATCAAGTAGTTCTGCTTGAAGTACAATGGCTTCAAGAAGCTCATCGACACCCATACCTGTTTTTGCAGATACGTTACAGAATTGATGCTCACCGCCCCACTCTTCAGAAATAACCTCTAACTGAGATAGTTCTGTTTTAACGCGGTCTGGGTCAGCAGTTTCTTTATCCATCTTGTTAACCGCAACAATAAGAGGTACGCCAGCTGCACGAGCATGTTGTACCGCTTCTTTTGTTTGCGGCATCACACCGTCGTCTGCAGCGACGACTAAGATAACAATATCTGTTGCCGTTGCGCCACGAGCACGCATTGCTGTAAATGCAGCGTGTCCAGGTGTGTCTAAGAAGGTAATTTCACCATTATCAGTTTCAACTTTATAAGCACCGATATGCTGGGTAATACCACCGGCTTCACCATCGGCAACTTTAGCGCGACGAATGTAGTCAAGAAGTGACGTTTTACCGTGGTCGACGTGACCCATGATAGTCACCACAGGTGCGCGACCTGCTTTTTCACCACCAGACCCTTCCGCTAATAATTCATCTTCTAGCGCGTTGTCATTGACCAGTTCAAATTTATGGCCCATTTCTTCAACAACAAGTACCGCTGTATCTTGGTCAAGAACCTGGTTGATAGTGGCCATTTCGCCCATTTTCATCATGGTCTTGATAACTTCGTTAGACTTAATTGCCAACTTGCTGGCCAGTTCGCCAACAGTAATGGTTTCGCCTAACTTAACCACACGCTCTACAGGCTGTGCAGGCTTGTTAAAGCCTTGTTTAAGATGCTCACCCGCATGCTTTTTAGATTTACGACGGCGACGTGAAGAACGCTCCACTTGCATGTCTTGCTCGTCTTCTGCTTCTTGCGCATAACGGTTAGAGTGCAAGTGCACTTCTTCGGCTTCAGCTTTCTTACGACGCTCTTCTTCTTCTTTCCAGCGACGTTCGTTTTCTTCAGCAAGTTTGCGCGCTTCGTCAGCAGCCTTTTTCGCTTCTTCTTCTAGTTTCTTCTGCGCTTCTTCTTCTTGCGCTTTGCGAAGACGCTCTTCTTCCTGACGTGCTGCCTCTGCTTCCGCTTTTTCTGCTTCAGTGAGTTCAGGCTCGTCTTGTTTACGGGCTTCAGCTTCTTTCTTTGCTTGTTCTGCTCGGCGAGCACGTTCTTCATCCGCTGCTTTTTTCGCTGCTTCTGCTTGACGTGCTTTTTCTTCAGCGGCTTTCTTCGCTTCAGCAGCCGCTTTTTCTTCGGCTTCACGCTGTAAACGCTCTTCTTCAGCGCGTTTTGCTTCTTCTTCCGCTAGACGCTGTTGTTCTTCAACATCAGTACGCTTCACATAAGTACGCTTTTTACGTACTTCTACTTTCACTTCTTTCGACTTACCTACACTTAACGTGCTGGTTGTTTTACGTTGAAGTGTCATGCGCTTAGGTTCGGACGCGCTACCGTGTTGCTTACTTAAATGATCCAACAGTTTCTTTTTCTCATCTTCATTTACCTGATCGCCGGCATTCTTTGTAATACCCGCGTCTTTAAACTGGCCAACCAATCGGTCAACGGTCGTACCAATGTCGCTGGCGAGCTTTTCAATAGATACATCTGCCATTACGTATTTTTCCCCCTGTTGACCTTATTCTTCATTGAACCAAACGATATTACGTGCCGCCATAATTAGCTTGCCCGCTTTTTCTTCGTCGAGTTCATCAATATCACTTATCTCATCTGTGCCTTGCTCGGCCAGTTCTTCAAGGTCGGTAATACCGCGGCTGGCCAACACATAGGCCACGTGTTTACTCATTCCTTCAAGGCCTAGTAAGGCTTCGGTAGGCTCTGCGCCTTCTAGCGATTCTTCTGTTGCTAATGCACGGGTTGTTAGGAAAGCACGTGCACGGTTACGCAATTCTTCAACGGTATCTTCATCTAAACCGTCAACAGCAAGAAGTTCGCTTGCTGGCACGTAAGCCACTTCTTCTAACGTGGTAAAACCTTCATCAACCAACACAGAGGCAAAATCTTCATCAATGTCTAACCCAGTGGTAAATAGGTTAAGCACTTTGGCATTTTCTTCTTCGTGTTTTTTGTTTAAGTCGTCCACTGTCATTACGTTTAGTTCCCAGCCGGTAAGCTGACTTGCTAAACGCACGTTTTGACCACTACGGCCAATAGCTTGTGCTAAGTTATCGGCTTCCACAGCAACGTCCATGGTGTGACTGTCTTCATCAACCACAATAGAGGCAACTTCTGCCGGCGCCATGGCGTTAATCACAAACTGTGCTGCGTTTTCGTCCCAAAGCACGATATCAACACGCTCACCGCCAAGTTCACCAGATACCGCTTGCACACGTGAACCACGCATACCTACGCATGCACCCACAGGGTCTAAGCGTTTGTCGTTAGTTTTAACGGCAATTTTCGCTCTTGAACCTGGATCACGAGCCGCAGACTTAATTTCAAGCGTTTCTTCTGCAATCTCAGGGACTTCTAGGCGGAATAGTTCCACTAGCATGTCTGGATGCGTGCGGCTAACAAAAAGTTGTGCACCACGCGCTTCTGGACGAATTACGTACAGTAAACCGCGTACGCGATCGCCTGGACGGAATGTTTCACGGGGTAACATGTCGTCGCGATAAATAACGCCTTCAGCATTGTTACCTAGGTCGATGATGATGTTGTCGCGGTTAACTTTCTTAACCGTACCTGTTACAAGTTCACCAACTTTATCTTCGTACTCAGCAATCATTTGCGCACGCTCAGCTTCACGTACTTTTTGCACGATAACTTGCTTCGCAGTCTGCGTAGTTATGCGGTCGAATTTAATAGATTCAATCTGTTCTTCCACATAATCGCCTAATTGAATATCAGGCTCATCAATTTGTGCTGCAGATATTGTAATTTCTGCAAACGGATTCTCTTGTTCTTGGTCGTCAGGAATAACCATCCAACGACGGAAGGTGTCAAAATCACCTGATGTTCTGTCGATACTTACACGAACTTCAATTTCGCCTTCGTTTTTCTTTTTGGTCGCACTGGCAATAGCAAATTCCAGCGCTTCAAAAATCTTTTCTCTAGGCACTTGTTTTTCATTTGAAACGGCTTCTGCCACTAACAAAATTTCTTTATTCATTTTCGCCTCACTAAAGCTTTCGTCGATGAAAGCATTGCTGTTCCATTAATCGAAAGTGGGAACAACGTTACCTTTTTCGATATTAGCCACAGCTAACTGGAACTGCTGGCCATCCACTTCGATACTGACTATGCCATTTTCGCATGCCAGCACTTTGCCCTTAAAATTACGTCTATCATCCATCGGCATTGATAATCGAACCTGAACGATTTCACCAATTGAATCAACATAATGCTTTTCTTTAAAAAGCGGTCTGTCCATACCAGGTGAAGACACTTCTAAGTTGTATTCGGTGCTAATTGGATCTTCAACATCCAAAATTGCGCTCACTTGATGACTAACATCTGCACAATCATCTACGGTAATACCGTTTTCATGATCAATAAAAACACGAAGAATCGAATGTTTCCCCGCTCGTACAAACTCGATGCCAACCAACTCAAAACCCAGTGCTTCAACACCCGGCTCTAGCATTTCGGTTAGTTTTTCTTCAAGTTTCGCCAATGCAAACCTCCAAAAACAAAAAAAGGGCTTACGCCCACCTGTCATCACCCAGTTCAGCGAGGCTGACTCCAGGTTTTAATACAACAAAAAGCCCCGGACTAGCGGGGCTTTTATTAAAATACTGAACCCATACCTGCCGCGCTGGCAGTTGCAAACTTATGGGTAAAAACACCGTTAGGCGATAGTTTGCTAAGAATGGAAGCGTTACTTTCCTTAACACTGAGGGAGCCCGCTACCATCGCGTAATGTGGGCATTATACTGATCGTAAGTACATTAAGCAACACGCACATCGGATTAGTCTTCATCAACCCACTTATTTTTAATCTCGAGGATGGCGTCTAAGTTTTGGTGCAGCAAGGTTATCAACGCAGGATCGAAGTGCTTGCCTTTCTGACTGTCCATAAAGTCTAAGGTTTTCTCTACACTCCATGCCTCCTTATAAGGGCGTTTACTTGTCAGCGCATCAAACACATCCGCCACCGCACAAATACGCCCCTCAATAGGAATATCTTCACCTTCAAGACCATTGGGGTACCCTGTCCCATCCCACTTTTCATGGTGAGTTAAAGACACGGACTTTGCCACTTTAAGTAAGTCTGAATCGCATTCGCCGAGTATTTCCGCGCCTATCTCTGGGTGCTTTTTCATTTCGGCAAATTCTTCATCAGTCAGTTTACCGGGTTTAAGCATAATGCTGTCGGCGATACCAATTTTACCGATGTCATGCATGGGCGCAGCATGAAGCAATATTTCGGCTTTCTCTTCATTGAAACCATAAGCCGTGGCTAGAATTTTTGAATAATGACTCATTCGCATCACGTGCATACCGGTTTCATTGTCTTTGTATTCTGCGGCGCGCCCTAACCGTTGCACAACTTGTAGCCTAGTGCGCATAAGTTCTTCAGACTGGACTAACGACAAATGGGTTTTCACGCGAGCTTTAACCACAGACGGTGAGATTGGCTTCGTTATGTAATCTACCGCTCCTACCTCAAAGCCTTCAGCCTCATCGTGTTCATCGTTTAGCGCGGTGACAAAAATAATTGGGATATGCTGAGTTTCTTTGTTCGCTTTTAGGGTTTTACACACTTCATAGCCCGTGATTCATAGCCCGTGATACCAGGCATCATAATATCAAGAAGAATAAGGTTAGGCTGTCGTGCAGCCGCTAAGCGAATAGCTTCCTCGCCATTTTTAGCGAAAATAAGTTGATAATCTGAAGCTAACAGTTGCTTTAGCACACGAAGGTTTACTGGCTCATCATCGACTAATAAAAGCGTGAGTTCCGATAATTGTCGTAACATAGGCCGGGGCTAACTCTTGTCTATTAAATTAATCAACGCTTGAATTCTTACTTCTGCGTTTTCAAATTCGAACTCATCTATATCTAATAATATAGCGGATACTTCTTCTTTATACGAACCAACAGTCATAGCTGCAAGTGTACTAAGTTCTTCCTCATCAAGCATATTTTGCTTAACACTTTCACTTAGTTGTTTAAGATGACTGACCAACTCATTGGTATTAATCTGTGCATTCGTATCTTGTGTTTTGTCAGCTTCTTGAGTGACCACCCAGGCTTTTAAATCCGCAAACGCATGACGTAAGGGTTCCACTAAGCCGATATCGAGTTCTTTTGATTTCGCGCTTTGCTCAATATCTCGGCATATGGAAAACAAGGTGGTCATGCTTAAGTTACCGGCCACCCCTTTCATGCCATGGGCTAGCATAGCGGTATCATCCACGTTTCCTTCTATGATGGCGGTGATAATGGCTTTTATTTTCTCTTCGCTTGAGGTTATAAACCGATTTACCTCTCGCAGATAAATATCTTTATCTGTCCACAATTGTAGCGCTTTATCCATGTCGACGACCTTCACGGTAGAGCGTGAGGTTTTCTTTGGCTTCTGCGAGGAGGCTTCAATAGGGCTAGCAGCCAACTCATTTTCTTTTAGCCCCATAACCCGCGCAATTTCTCTGGTAAGCACAGGATAATCAATAGGCTTATTTGCAAAACCTTCCATTCCCGCCTCTGTAGCAGCATGGCGGTCTTGCACCAATACGCTGGCAGTAAGGGCGACAATAGGTAAGGGAGAAAGCTTATTATCCCTTTCGTACTCCCGTCTACGTTTGGCCGCCTCTAACCCGTCGAGAATGGGCATTTGTAAATCCATTAGTACAATATCAATGCTGTCGTCTTGCATTTTAGACAAGGCTTCTTGCCCATCTCTGGCTACAGTTACCTGGTGGCCTGATCGGGTTAAGAGCAGAGACAGTAAATCAATATTTTGTGCAATATCGTCCACAATAAGCATATGCATAGCGGGCAACTGTAGGGGTTTCCCTTCTACCTCTGCTTTCGGCGCAGTGGCGGGAGTTAACGGCAATCTAAAGGTGAATTTACTGCCCTCACCTAATTCACTCTCAGCGCAAATAGTGCCGCCCATCAGTTCAACCAATTGCTTTGAAATAGTGGTACCTAAGCCGGTGCCGCCATACTTTCTACTCATGGAAGCATCGGCCTGTGAGAAGGCTTCAAACACACGTTGGACTTGCTCCTTGGACATGCCAATTCCTGAGTCCTTAACACTAAAGTAGACAAACTCCGTATCCGTCTTAACGTTTAATTCCACCGCCCCTTTAGCCGTAAACTTCACTGCGTTTCCGATAAGGTTGTTCAATACCTGGCGTAATCGCTCTGGCACGCCCGAGTAAGCTTCGCTGACGTCATCATCTACCGTCACTTGTAATGAGATATTTTTACGCTTTGCCTCAAGCCAGAATGTAGACACCACCGTATCCACTTCTTCCCTTAGCACAAAATCACGGTATTCAAGTTCAAGCTTACCTTTGTCTAGCTTGGCGCTGTCTAAAATGTCGTTGAGTAGATGCAACAGGGAGCGTGCAGAGCGATTAATGGTCGTTAAATGCCCGTGCTGCTCCACCGGCATATCCTCCGCTAACATTAAATCGCTAAAGCCAATGATAGCATTCATGGGAGTACGAATTTCATGGCTCATATTCGCTAAGAAGGTGGTGCGGGCCGCGGCCGCTTGTTCTGCATTTTCTTTGGCTACCCGAAGTTCTTCTTCCATTTCTTTTCGGGCCGTAATATCTGAGATGAAACCGTCTATATGCAGAACCTTACCCTGCTCATCTTTCACGTGAACGCCATGCTCAATGACCCACCTTACATCACCCTGTTTAGTAATAATTCGGTATTCTAAGCTGAACTCGCCGTCTTCTTCGTTGCCACCAGCAACCTTATCAAGATCATCAGGATGATAGAGCTCGTCAAAAGACATCATTGGTGAGGGCAACAAGAAATCCTGTGCGCTGTATCCGGTTATATCGGCAACAGCATCGCTAATAAATAGCATGGGCCAACCGTTTTCATTTAAGCACCGATAGGCAATACCCGGAATATTCGAAATAAAACTGCGAAACTTTGTCTCACTTTCTCGTAAGGCATTTTCCATTTCTTTGCGTTTGCGCAAATCTGATAGGAAGCCAACAAAAATCGCTTTATTATCAATTTTCGTGTAACCAATCCCTACTTGAACCGGAATGTGTTCACCGCTTTTATGAACCACTTTTGCTTCTCTACTGGTGCCAATAATTTGCTGCATTGGCACACTTCTTTGTGCAAAAAAGTCGTCATTATAAATATGCTTGCGATCTTCAGGAATAAGCAGTTCGGCGGGGCGACCTATGAGTTCTTCCGGTGTGTAACCTAATAAACTCTCAACCGCTGGATTAGCAGTTTGCACGAGGCCTTTGTCATTCAGGGTAAGAATGGCATCAACTGCGGTATCTGTTATTGCTCGCTGCACTCTCTCACTTGCAATGGCCCGTAAAGTGACATCTTTATATTTAAACAATAACGTTAAGCCAAGCACAATCGCGATTAAGGTAACAGTCACCATGGCTACAGAGAGAGCCAAATAAACCGATATACTCGCGCTCTGCGTGCTTAGCTCCATCCCCGGAGGTAGAACAAACCGCGCGGCTGCCATACCAGTATAGTGCATACCTGCAATGGCTAACCCCATTACCACAGAGGCTAACAATACACCTGAAAAATTGCGGCTATTGTTCTTGTTTTTACTTACTCCGAACTTTATGGCTAAAGAGATCATTGCCAAAATAACAGCAACCACAATGGACAGGGCAAATAAACCAAGGTCGTACCTTAATAAAGGTGCAAGTTCCATCGCCGCCATGCCACTGTAATGCATGGTACCGATACCAGCACCGACCAATACGCCACCATAAAGAATTTGTAAAAAGGTAATATGCGATTGGGTCAATAAGCGCAGCGCCACCCATGCAGCAGCAATAGCAGGGATCGCAGAGAGAGAGGTAATGGTGACATCGTAGTTCACCGGCGTACAAAGCTCGAACGCCAGCATGCCAAGAAAGTGCATGGCCCAAATGCCGCCGCCTAAAGCAATACTCCCAGCGCACAACAGCGAATATCGTCGAATGCGATCTGTGGTTTCAGAGGCTTGGGTGGCGACATTAAACGCCATGAAAGCAGCAAAAATAGCAACGAACAAGGACAGCCCTACTAAGGCGTAATCGTAATGCCCGCTTAAGAGTGTAACTTCAGGCCCAACATCAAAATAGTTAAATATCATAGCAATTATTTTTGTTACTTCTTTTTTAGGGACACGCTGTTAACTCTGAATTTTGCTTCCACTAAGTGGTTTGTTGACGAAGCAAATAGCAGGCACCGCATTATTCTTTAGTATAATAAAACAGACTTTTACCATGTAATAAATGATTATTCAAAGTGCGAGAAGAAAAAAGTATAGACAACGAGTCAAACTCGGTACGCATCATTTGATAAAAATAGGACTTACTTTATAACGAGATACTGGCATGAAAGCCACTGAAGACAAGCTGTCACGTAGAGATAACATGCAGCAAAAAAGTCATAAAATAAAAAGAAAGAGAGACATCGAGTAGGGTGAGGCGTCACCGCCTCATCCCTCTCACAGAACCGTACATACGGGCCTCGTATACGGCTCATGTACATAGTTATTTAGCGTAATTGCTAAACACATATCCCGTTTCAACATTCTCC
>Ga0208318_100128_pt1 | contig 23517 bp, 19 predicted proteins | sample Virmet3747_4435_FD_185739 | JGI IMG/M metagenome (GOLD analysis project Ga0208318, IMG submission 185739) | Marine viral communities from the Southern Atlantic ocean transect to study dissolved organic matter and carbon cycling - metaG... | ecosystem: Environmental > Aquatic > Marine > Oceanic ... | reverse complement strand
GTCAAGGAGTATGGCCTATCTCCCGCTCTGCCGAGTTTATTGATCCTCCGTCGCCGCAGTCAGGAAGAGCTGATCAACGCCGAGCATCCCGAATACAAGGTCTTCATGGCCGTGGTGGATCGGGCCGGTGTCGATGCCCGGGGAAACCTCCTGTTCCAGCGAGCCCCCGATGGTGAAGAGCTGGTTTTCGATGAGGAGGTGATCGAGCGAGTTCGTGAAGGTGGTGAAGTTGAAATCCGGAGGACCATGCGTCGCAACCGCCGTATTCATGACGAGCTGCCACTGGTGGCAGAGAAATACAGGAAATTCCGCGTAACCGGCGAGGTGACGTTATGAGCAGGAAACTCCAATGCAAGGCTGTGCCGAGCACTTGGTTAGAAAATAATGGGCGCCGTCTGGACTGTGGGCCGTACCTCTCTGGAGCAATTGAAGCGCGAGAACTGCTAAAAAAGCATGAAACAGAGGCTCTTCATGCTCTGACTGCCGGACATAACGGTGGAATCTATAATGGTCCCCAGTTCGTAAGAAATTATGTTGATGATCCCGCTCATGGGGTGCCATTTTTGACGACTTCAACTATGCAGCAAGCTGATATCAGAAACCTGCCGATGATCAACCGAAAAGATGCACACTCAGCTAAGTTGCGTTATTTGAAAGTCGAAGAAGGAATGACGCTAATCACATGCTCCGGCAGCATTGGTAAAATGGCATATGCTAGGAAAGACATGGCAAATGCTTGGTCAAATCAAGACATTATGAAGGTTGTAGCAAATCCGGAGAAAATTCTTTCTGGATATCTTTTTGCCTACCTCTCAAGCCGTTTTGGGGTACCGATTGTAGCATCCGGCACTTATGGCGCGATTATTCAGCACATTGAGCCAGATCATATTTCCAGCCTGCCTGTCCCTCGCCTGGGTGCCGTGGAAGCCCGAGTGCATAAGTTGGTTCAGCAAGCGGCTGATTTACGTGCTGAAGCCAACGAATTGATCACCTCACAGGTAAAAAGTCTCGAAGAAGAAATTGCCGGTGGACCTATTTTCTGGGAACACAAGAAGCCACAGTCCTTTAGCATTGAGCCCAAATCCATTTCTAACTTCGCAAGCAGGTTAGATGCATTTCACCACATCGGGTTTGTTGGAGAGGCGATCGAAAGGGCCAGGGTTCCATTAGTCGAAATATCTCACTATGCCGATGCACTGTACCCGCCATTTATGAAACGGATTCGGGTTAAAGAGGGAGGCATTGAATTCCTTGGCGGGACGGACATGCTTACGCTTGATCAAAGAAGTGATAGTCATATTGCCGCAAGCACAAAAAACCTGGATCAGTTCATCGTAAAGGAAGGCTATATATTGTTTCAGTGTGATGGACAAAGATATGGGATTTTTGGAAAACCCGTTTTAGCGAATAGAAACATCATAGGAAAAGCAGTTACACAACACATGATGAGGATTATTCCGCACGAAATATCTGATGCAGGCTACATTTTCACATACCTAGCGACAGGTTTCGGAAGGCGCTTATTAATGCGTTTCTCGGCAGGAACATCAATTCCTTCATTGAATGAAGATGGCGCCAGAAAAATTTTGATCTATTGGCCAAACGAGGAACGCCGCAGAGCTGTAAGCCAAATAGCCGAGCTAGCCTGGGAAAATCGAGCTCAGGCAACAGAGCTTGAAGACCAAGCTCGCTCCCTCGTCGAGCGCACTATAGAGGAAGGAAGCCGCTAATGGCGAAGGTCATACCCATCGGGCAACCAGCGAACGAATCTGAACGGCAGGCCATCGGTTTCCTTCGGGATCATCTTCCCAATGGCTGGCTAATCTTCCATAACTTCGAGATGCGCCAGGGTGAGGAGGTGTTCGAAATTGACGTCGCTATCCTGGCACCTCACGCGGTGTACCTGGTGGATGTCAAAGGGACGCGGGGTAATATCGATGTGTATGGTTCCAAGTGGTATCCCGAGGGGCGCCAACCTTTCCATTCACCCTTGGCCAAACTTCGCCATCACGCCAAGGTGCTAGCCAGCATTATCAAAGAGAGCCACAAAGGGCAGATTGAGCTACGTAAGGCCCATGTGCATGCCGCCGTACTGCTCACCGCCGAGAGCGCTGCTGTATTTGACCAGGCTGGCATCGACAGCCCGGACGTGACCGACTTTAAGCACTGCCTGAAATACTTCCGAGATACTAACCGGATACCTGATAATCGACTGGATAGCATTACCCGCTTCCATTCACAGATCGCCACGGCCATCACTGGGAACGCCAAGCCTAAGAGCTCGGCATTGGTCTTCCGGGATTGGCAGGTGGAAGAAAAGCTGGGCGGCACCGACCGCTACACCGAATATCGTGCAAAGCATAACCTACTTGGCAAAAGTGGTGGATTGGCACGTCTGCGCGTTTATCAAGCCGACCCTTATCAGGATGAGTCTGCCCGCCAGGACGAGTTTAAGAAGATCAGCAATGCCTATCGCGCCGTCGCACACATGCCGACTCACGCCAATGTGCTAGCGGTGAAGGATCTGTTCGTCTCCGACGATGAAGATAAAGTGGTGCTTGTCACTGAAGACCTGCCTAGCCAGGCCCTGCGCTTGCATATCAACAAGGCCTCACTAGCTCTAACCTTTGACCAAAAGCTCCAGGTGATGCGGGATGTGCTCTCCGCCCTGGATCATGCACACCGACATGAAGTGATCCACCGAAATCTCACCCCGGACGCCATTCTGGTAACCAAGGGCGGCCAGGCCCGGGTAACGGGGTTCGATTTTGCCCGGGTGGGAAAGAACCGCACATCCACCATTGCCGATCAGGTTTTGGACGACCTGGAACCCGTCTACCAGGCTCCGGAGTGTTTTAAAGACCCAACACAGGCCAGCATCGCCTCCGACCTGTATGCCGCTGGGCTGATCGTCTACGAGCTGTTAACCGGCGAGCTACCCTTTGAAAACGTCGACCAGATGATGGAGGCCGACGGCCGCTTCCCGATGAAGCCCTCAGAACACAAACCGGACCTACCCAAGGGGATCGACGAGTGGCTGCAAAAGTTCTGCGAGTTCGACCCCGAGGAACGGCACACCAGCGCGGCCATCGCCCGCAAGGACCTGGATGACCTAATTCTGCCCGAGGCCAAGAATGACTCCGCCGCGGATGTGAGCAGACCGGCCGAGCTTGTACCTCAGCTCCCCGATAACCTGATGGACCTGCCGCCGGATTTCATCTTGGCGGATCGCTTCCGCATTCAAAAGAAACTGGGCAGCGGCGGCTTCGGGGTTGCCTACAAAGTGTTCGATGCCCTGGGCGATGTAGTCCGAGTCATCAAACTGGTAACCAAAGACCGTCGCAGCGTATACGAGCGGCTTCGCCGTGAATACAAAACCCTGACCAATCTGCCCGACCATCCGCATGTGGTGAAGGTGATCTGGGCGGACCGCATGGCTGATACCAGGCAGACGCCGTATATCGTCTTTGAGTATGTGGAAGGGCTTGATGTTTCAGACTTGATCGATGCCGAAGCCGTGTCGCTGGACGATGCTGTGCGTATCGTACGGGAGGCTGCAGAGGGCCTTGCTCACCTACACAAGCATGGCGTTTATCACCAGGATGTAAAGCCCTCCAACCTACTGTGGACCGATAAGGGCGTCCGCATTATTGATTTCAATGTTGCAGTATCCGAGAACGATGATGTTCAAGGTGGCGGTGGCACCCGGCGTTATCTGCCACCGGACTATGATTATTCCTCCGAGCCAGACGCTTCGGATCGGATGGACCGCGACCTCTATGCCCTCGGCATATCCTTCTACGAGTGCCTGACCGGGAAATATCCCTTCGACGACCCCACGCCGCCGATCAAGACTCAACCCAAGGACCCCAAGCAGTTCAAAGGCTGCGCTGACCTCAACTCCTCACTGACCAATGTGCTGGTGAAGATGATCGCACCGGAACGCAAAGATCGCTTCGCGTCTGTGGATGGTTTCTTGGCCGCGGTAGCCGAGATCAGGCATCTGCGCTCAATGCTGACCAGCAGCGAGATTGGAGCCAGCCCCAAGGCGGTGCCCAAGCTGGGTTTCGAGTCGACCAAGCCCAACACCAACCCGTTTGTCACCCATCTGCTAACCCTCTACAGTCAAAGCCAGGTGTCCAACGCAGGCACCCGTGGGCTTGATGAAGTAGGAAAGGCTACCTACGTACCGACCTACTTGGATGAGAAACTCAAACCAGCGCTACTCAAGGGTGAGTTCCGTCTGGTCATCATCAGCGGCAACGCCGGTGATGGTAAGACCGCCTTTATTCAGCAGTTCGAGGCCTTTGCCGAGAGCAAGGGCGCTCAGATGCAGCGCGGTGCGAATGGGGCGGTTTTCCAGCTCAAAGGACATACCTACCAAAGCAACTACGACGGTAGCCAGGATGAAGGTGACGAGCGCAATGATACCGTTTTGCAGAAGTTCTTTGCCCCCTTCGCTGGCAAAGACGCCGACCGCTGGCCCAAAAATCAGACTCGCCTGATCGCAATCAACGAGGGACGACTAGTCGATTTCTTCCTCGAGCATGAAGATGAGTTCCCACTCCTCGCCGAGCAGATCCATCAAGGGTTGGCCGGAGCCGCTCCCGAGGGCGGCATCGCAGTTATCAATCTCAATCTGCGGTCTGTGGTCGCTGAACCCGAGGAAGGCCAGCCTTCGATTCTTGAGCGACTGATCGCCCGGATGACACAACAGGAATACTGGCAAGCCTGCGAGAAGTGCGACCTCAAGAGCAAGTGCTTTGCCTACCATAACGCCCAGACCTTCCAAGACTCGGTTGCGGGTCCCAAGGTGATTGAGCGTCTGAAGGTGCTCTACAGCATTACCCATCTGCGCGGACGACTGCATATCACCATGCGTGACCTACGTTCGGCGCTGTCCTTCATGTTGGTGGGCACCCAGGACTGCGACGGCATTCACCAGCTCTATCAGAGCAGCGGTGAGGAGACCCAGAATCGCATCCTTGACGGTTTCTATTTCAACTCCTGGCTTGGCGGGTCGGAAGGCTCCAATGACCGGCTCATTGCCCTGCTACGCGAAATTGATGTTGCTGAAGTCAGCAACCCCGATCTCGACCGAGAGCTTGGCTTCCTCAATCCCAAGACCAAAGCAATGAGCCGCTTTTCTTTCGCTGAGCGGGCCGGATATGACAATGAACTGATGGAGACACTCTTTAGCAGCCTGCCTCGTGATTACTCATCCAAGAACCGTGCCCGATTGATCACCAAGCACAGGAATTACCTCTCACACATGCGCCGCCGGCATTTCTTTGAACGGCGCGACATAGGCTGGAAGGGGATGCTACCTTACGGAAGCATTGATCCTTTCCTCAAGGCCATTGAGCAACCGGACGCAAAACGCACCGATGAGGTGACCACCATTCTCCATGCCATTAACCGGGGCGAAGGCCTAAGCAATCCTGCAAGGCTGGGTAACCAGTTGGCGCTACGTGTTCGCCAGGTAGATAAGGGCACCATCCGCAGTTACCGCCTCTTTGACGGCAACCACTTTACGCTTCGCGCTGAGCAGGAAACGGCTGCGCATCCTTTCCTCGAGTGCCTATCCCAGGCGCTGGTGCTGCTTTATAACTCTGGCAACGGCCACAAGGCCAACCTACGGGTCAATCTCGACATCTATGAGATGCTGATGCGGCTCAATAACGGCTACCGTCCCAGCATCGAGGAGCAAGAAGGCTTCTACCTGAGTCTGGCTGTATTCAAGAATCTGCTAGCTTCAGTTCCATACAGGGAAGTGTTGCTAACGAAAGCCGGACACAAGTTTTACGAGATTCGTCGAGAGAATAGCGGCCGGCTGGCAATGGAAGTATCAGACAAGGGAGCTGAATACAATGTCGATTAAGGGGCGAGACAAGGAGTTCAGAATCCCCAAAGTCTCTTATCTCGATTTTAAACATATCGAGATGGACCGTGTGTTAACAATGCTGTTTCCCCGTCTTAAGTATGAGGGATACGCTAGTCGCAGACCCCCCAGGGGCGGGGATCTTTCAGTAGATGAGTTCCTGGAAGATTTTCTAGAGCACCCAGAATGGTTTTCGGGCTTCGACAAACACCCCGATATTACTCGCGCATGGATTGAAACTGACCTTATGGATTTGGTCAATCGAGGAAAGAGCAACCAAGCGCTTGCGGCACCCCGGCCATTACACGGCAACACTTACAAGTTCCGCAATGCTAAGCATACCCGTGATTATGGCGCAGCCGAGCAGATCTATTGGCTGCTTTTCTATGCTCGCAAGGGAAAAGGCCAGGCTGCGCGTGATGCCTTGAAACGCTTCTTCTTTCCTGGCATTGACTTGGTGACAGACCGCTACGATCCCAACTCTTCCGTGGATGTGGAAACGCAGGCCATCCTGCGCCTGGATCATCAAGTTACTCAGGACATGAAGGACTCTAAGGAGCCCTCACGCTTCCAGCCGCTGTGTATCGGTCAGGCCGATATTATGGCCGATGACATTCTGCGACTACTAGCCTATGAGCCCTATATCCCGCGCTCGGTACTGGTGGATTACCTTAAAACCCTTATGGCATTCCATCTGGCGCTTTACCACCTTAAGCTGCTACAGATGCTACCCAAATTGGTGAAACAACGCTCGGGTAACGTTCTCTGCACCACCAAGGAATGCCCGATCAACCCAGGACTCGACAATGCCCTAGAAGGCTGCCCTTACCGCGTTGCACTGGTCGTTGACATGGCCGACGTCAGCAATCCGCACATGGCCGAACTGGCTCGTCAATCTACAGACCGACTCTATCGTCAGATACCTACCTTTGTTCAAGCAAATTTCGTCATCAAAAAACTCGACGAGATGGCTGATTACTTGAGCAAAAAAACAGGCAAACTGGCCACCCCTGGAGATGGAGTGTTCAGTGTTGGAGACCTGGTGTCCCTGCTTAAACCCGAGCACGATGCCGAGCGCCAAGCCTACTTCAAGTTCCGTCTAGCGAGCCTGATTGAGGAATCAACCTCCGGAAACGAGGACATCGATCCGGAAATCCGGGAAGTCACAGCCATGGGCCTTGGCGAGTTCGAGTCCTTCATTGAAATCCTGATGGCTTATCGAGGCAAGTATCACCGCCAGTACATCACTGAGTGCCTGGACTCTTTGCTGCTGAAGAACAAAGAGAGTGGCCTGTTGGCCCAGTCTCGAGCCAAGGGGAGTCCTCGGCGATTTGTGTTGGGAAGCAAATTGCTAGAAGTACTCCTTCAGATCGCTGTGCTCAACCAAGAAGAAGGGCGTTTCGTGACCCGCGAGGTACGCATCGAGGAGCTGCTGGCCTTTCTGAGAAACCGCTACGGCCTTCACATCGACCGGCTACCAGAAGGTGCCCAGGGCAACAGCAGCATCCTGGACAGACGCGCTCTGCGTCTAAACCTCGAAGCCTTCAAACGCCGCCTGCGTGAAATCGGGTTCTACGAAGACCTATCGGATGCCTACGTGACTCAAAAAATCTCGCCCCGGTATGCCATTGAGATAAATGACGGAACAAAAAAGACGGGAGGCACGCATGAGTAACGCGTTCACCAAGCTTTCTCCGAATAAATTGAACGCGTCGGTCGCTGGTCTGCTATGCCCAAGTATCGAAGCAATCCTGGCTGACCGTGGCCCAGGCCACTGCATGCGGATCACCGATCTTGATGACGAGGTAATGGAATCGGTATGCAATGAACTACGCAAAAACCGGCCGGATGGAAATATCTTTATCCTCGGCAGCTATGACCAAGAAGACATGCCTTTCCGGGTGACATCCACCAAGCTTGTCGAACTGCGAAACCCTGACGCGAATGGCGAGCTACGCCAGCCTTTGCTTGTCTTCATACCAACCTCACTCCGAACCAGCGCCGAGGATTCATTTGGCGTCGCAACCTTTGAGGAACTGGCTTTCACCAGTATTTACGAAGATCTGATCGATTCCCTGCTTGACCGGCTACCAGCAACGCTGGTCGGCCATGTCCGGGATCTCTTGGGCTTCCTCACCGAGGAGGCATGGCTTTTTGCTGACAATGTTTCCCGCGTGCGGTACCTACTCACCGCGCTCGAAAATGGGATTGATGGAGAAACCCTCGGGGCCAGCCTGTTTGAATTGACGCTGATCCCAGACTTCAAACTTTTTGCCGACCCCGGCATGGTCAATAGCAAAATTCGCCGCAACCTCGGCAGCGTCCTCAGTTTGATGGCCTCACACAAGTCAGTTCGTGGTCGTATCGCCGATCTGGGGCTCAGTGACAAAGCATTACAGTCGCGCCTATTCACCTACTTTGAGAAATACGATGTCCAGGAACCCGAATCTTGGACGCCGCAAATAGCCACCGACAAAAGCTGGTGGAGTATTTCTTTCGACAAATGGACGTTTCAGGAAGAGCTGTCACTGGACAAGGTTATTCTGTCAGTCCAAGAGACCGATCTTCCGGTCATTGCGGAGGATGAGACAGACGAACAACTATCCCGTCTCATCGGACAACAGGTTCTAGTCCCGAACGACCGCCGTAAGATGAACGTTGTGTTTGAGGTTAACCCTCACCCTGGCAAGGTCCGCGGTCTTGACCACTTCACAGTACAAATAATTTCACAGCATGACGGACCGGTAGGAAAATCTAAGAAAGTCAAAGCTTGGAGACCAAACCGCCTGCAGTGCACGACGAACCTCGCCAAGCTCAATAAAATCGAATTCGAGGAAGGGTGGCATTTCATCCGTGTGATGCCGTGGACAGCCGATGGCGACCCGATTCCGATGGAATCGGATTCAGCCTCCGATGGCGCTAAACGCTCTTATGAGAGCGAACCATTTTATGTTTTGCCTGATGGCAACATCGAGGAAGAACCGCCACAACGCGCCATACCCATTGAACAGAGCTTGGAGCATGCACGTTTCCGACTGCAACTGACAGCCCTAGGCGATGAGCGTGATCCCGATGATATCACCATCAGCGGTGTCGCTTGGGCCGAAGGTCGTCGTTCTAAGAAGACCTCCCGACAGGAAGCGCTGCACGCCAAATTCGGTCGAGAGGGAGCAATTCAGATCCCGCTCTCACGTATGCTCAAAACTATCGAGCAGCGTATCTTGGCCGAGCCTAAGCACCCGTCAGGCTGGCGCATGCAGATCAATCTAGATACCGCCGAGCAGCCTTCAGAAGTAGGACTGATGCTGCCATCTTCTGCCTCGATGGCCTCCTTTCTGGCAGCTCGAGAAGAGTTTTTTTCAGCGGTTCAAAAAGACTCCGCCGAGCTAATTATGCAAGGGCTTTCGTTCCGAGACTCGGAAAAGGAATGCCTCGAGTATGCTGAAAGCTACCTTGATCTGGTCAGGAATCTCATCCGCCAAGCTGAAACGACTTCCGGTGCCGAGCGTCAGCAACACTTGCAAGCACTTAGAAATGTTCTGGCAGTTGATTCAATTCATGTCATCTTAACCGACTTCCGAGGAAAGCATCGCGAGGCGGTGTTAGTCTCTCCAACCCATCCACTCCGCGCCTTGTGGCTGAGCAGCTGGGTCACCTTGGGCAAGAATTGGATCGAGAAGCTTAAGACTGGCGGAAAGGATCACATTCCTTATGTCCGTTCTGCCCTTTTAGAGGGCCTTGTTCCCTCAGCCTATCCAGTTGGCATTCCCGTCGAGGATGGCCGCATTTTCACTCCAGTGGACAATTTGAATGCATTTTGGGCGCTGTACGCCCCGACAACCGAGGCGAACTCCCGCGGTCTGATGGCAGAGATTTGTTCGTCTCTCGGCTTGTCCGAGCCCTCTGTAGCGGGGACAGACCTTTCAGGAAAGGTCATCGCGGATAAGATCGAACGATACCTCTCTCAGCATCCCTATGTGAGAGAGCTATCCCTGAACATCTTCAACCCAGGAGCTGGCTCGGTGATAGCGGAAGCTCTGGCATCTCTACAGCAGAAACGTGAACATGCCGATTTACGCTATGACATCCGGCTCTTTAGCTCCGACCCCGACTCTCCAGTTTTCGGTGAGATGCTAGAATCTATGGTCCGGCCCGGAGCATCGGCAAACGATGCCGCTGATGCGTTTTCGACCTCGACCGGCAGCCATCTATTCTCGAAGCTCAACTTGGCAAAACATGCACTGGATGAGTTCCACGCAAACTCTAAGCAGTTTCAGGCACACATCAGCGTTCTTTTGGATGTTTTTCCTGCAGAGGAACTTTCCATCACCGAAAAGCCGATGGGTGTGACGCCCCTGCAAGGCCTGATACAGGACTTCGATACCGAATTCGTTGACGACGCTTCGGGGACCTTCTGGAACAGGCGGCCGATTGTCGGGCGCGCCCTTGGCGTGGACAGCCATGCTGCATGCTTCGATTTGCTATCGTCCCTGAGCCGCCATCTCTGCTATGCCACCTCTGCGGTTGCTGCTTCTGGTGCCAGCTTCAAGGCTGTACCCGTCGTAACCCTTGGCCTAGACGTAGCCCAACGTGAACTTATCTACGAAGTACACCAAATCAGCGACTGGGTGTTCACCATCGACCGAAATATGGGGATTGAGTTTTTCGACCATGGCGGTCGGAAAAATAGACCGGACTATCTAATTGACTATGTGCCTGGAACCAGCTCACAGGCGACACATAACCTGATTATTTCATCGCGCTCGAATCATGAGCTGGAGGCCATGCTTAAGCCTGTGCTACTTGAGTATGGATTGTCGGCAGACAGCGAGCAGTCCGTTCAGATCCTGGCCAACCTGCGCTCTCTTTCCGGCCAGCTTGCCTTGAAACTAATTTCAGCACGCACGCAGCAAGCAGAGGCTCTAGGCTTGGCCCTAGCAAGGCTCTATCTCGAGTACCAGGGTGCGTTGAGTAATCAGGTCATCGTACCGCTGGACGCACACACGGACCTCTACCGGTCAAGCGGTGACTCAGACGACGTCAACGACGCGATCAGCCTGCAGCGCACGGACTTGGCCCTGTTCGATTTGGATTTGAACACAAGGACGATCAGCTGCAATCTGGTCGAGGTGAAATGTTATTCACAGGTCGGCGACTTTGCGGCCTTCAACCAACTGAAGGAGCGGATCTCCGCCCAGATCAATCAGAGTGAGCGCATCATCCAACGGCACTTCGACCCGGCCCTGAAAAAGCCGGACCGGCCGGACAGGTTGCTCAAGAGCCGGGAGTTGGCTCAGATCCTGAGATTCTATCTGGAACGCTCAATGCGTTATGGGATCTTTGATGTAACCGCCTCGCAGGAGGCGCGAGGGCTGCTTGAATCCATCGAACAGGGCTACTCGCTTCAATTCAGACGGTGCGCCCTGATCTTCGACTTTGACAAAACCGGAACCGAAGCTCCGGACAACGAGGTGGGCATCGAATTCCATCGCATCGGCAAGGATCTTATTCATGCATTGTTGGAGAACTGCCGAAAGTCAGTTTCCGTCGAGATTGAGGAAGAACCGACCGCGCACTCCCTGAGTGAGCAGTTTATACCGAACGTGCCGAAGCTCGAGACAGCCGCTTTCATCGCGCCCAATAGAGCCCGATCAACGTCCTGGACCGTCGATGAGCTCTGGGACGAAGAGCCGGAGACACCAATCACCCAGCGAACGACTTCTGCCGCAGAGGTAACACCCGCACCAGCCCAAGATGAAAAGGAAAATCAGGCGGAACCCGTCGAGCAAGCACCTCGACCTAGGACCATCGCGCCTGAACAAGAACAAGACGACGAACAGCCCGCCACCGTTGATATTGAATCGGAAAGAACTGTTCAACCTGAGCTTGAAGCTCAAGAGTGCCCGATACCGGAGACCGCGCCCCAAGCCGGGGTCAGCTATGACATCATGCTGGGCGTTAATGGCGACTCACCCCAGTACGGTTTGCTCGGAGAGGTTTCCGGCAGAAAGATAGCCCTAGATCTCAACCATACCCACACGATCAGTCTCTTCGGGGTTCAAGGCGGCGGCAAGAGCTACACCCTTGGAACAGTCATTGAGATGGCCTCCATGCCGCTTCAGCACATCAATGTTCTGCCAAGTCCGCTAGCCACGGTCATTTTTCATTACAGCCCGACGCAGGATTACGCGCCGGAGTTTACCTCAATGATCAATTCCAACTCGGTGGAAGAAGAGATCAACATCCTTCGTGAGCGCTACAAAGCCAACCCAGAAGCCCTAAAGGATGTCCTTATCCTTACCCCGGCGAACAAGGTGGATGATCGCCGGGCCGAATACCCGGATATCGAAGTTAAGCCAATTGCTTTTTCTGCCTCCGAACTCAAGGCGGCACACTGGAAATTCCTGATGGGAGCGATTGGTAGCCAGAGCATGTATATGCGGCAAATCAACCTCATCATGAGGGGGCTTCGGGACAACCTGACATTAGATGCCCTGAGAGCAGGTATCGATAACTCTGGTCTGTCCGATCACCTAAAAGAGCTCGCCCAGACACGTCTACTGTTCGCCGGCGAATATATTGATGATAACCAGCGACTCCAGGATCTGATTCGTCCAGGCCGGTTGATCATCGTGGATCTGCGAGATGAATACATCGAAAAAGACGAGGCCCTCGGATTGTTCGTAGTGATGCTGCAGATTTTCTCGGAAGCAACCTACCAGGGAAGCGCCTTCAATAAGCTGGTGGTTTTCGATGAAGCCCACAAATACATTGAGAACGATGACCTTGTTTCCGGCTTGGTCGAGGTTGTCCGCGAGATGCGACACAAGGGGACCAGTATCATGGTCGCCTCTCAAGACCCGCCATCAGTGCCGGTCTCTCTGATAGAGCTGTCGTCACAGATCATCATGCACAAATTCAACTCGCCCGCCTGGCTAAAGCATATCCAGAAAGCGAATGCAGCCCTTGGTGAGTTAACATCCGAAAAGATGAGCCATCTCGGAACTGGTGAAGCCTATGCGTGGTCAAGCAAAGCTTCCGACGATGCATTTACCAAAGGTGCAGTGAAGATTAAGTGCCGTCCCCGATTGACTCAGCACGGGGGAAGCACGAAAACTGCTGTCTAGATAGATAACCTTTATTATATCTTATAGAACGGTGGCTCAGGCATGGACAGCCATTTAACTAGCCTTTAAGACTGTCTATATAGGCCACCGTATTTTCATACACAAACCTACTGGTAACCCCTCCAGTATTTTTCGGCTTTCCAAAGAGGACCGTCAGCAGTAATCTTTTTGATATCAGAAATTACCCTTTCATAAGTATCAGAATCAAATTTAACCACTTTTTTTTAGCCGTCTTCTTCCAATTTTTTTTAAGTCCACCAACATCGTCTTTGCATAATGAATCAAGCAGAATGGCGTCAATCGAAGGGCAAACCAAACGCCCCCACCCCCATAATATTCTGAGCCAATTTAAGTTAATCATTTATTAACTTAGCAGCGACACCACGAGTAAAAACCAGCCCTATTTACTCAGCAACCTCAAGAACCTTCTCCCTCCATTCTCCATGTTTCAAACAAGAAGCATCTGTGCTGGAAAGATTGTTTGGTTATTCACCCAGCCGACTCAGCCTTGATCACACCAAAATGAGCTTTCCCTGCATAAAACCAAATCCACACCCCTTAACACTACTTACTCTACTTTCTTCCCAAACAGCAACTAGCTGTTTTTGATCATAAACTCCCGCCCCACTTGCCTTTGCAGGGGCATATCCATCTTTCGGTTTAACTGCCAATATTTTCTAGCAATCACCTTATCGGACCACTTCTCTCTACTCAATATTTGGATAATCTCCATATGGAAGGAAGTATCTTTCCACAAGATCCAAGAACAATGGATGCTCTCCATTTTGATCCTTGAGCGACTCTCTCGTTATTTCTTCAACGGTGACATCACTTTTTCCCTTCATGCCATCAGAGCACAGCAAGTGCACTGTATTCTGATCAAGATGATGCGACAACACACAAACGGCGTTAATCCCCCCATAACCACCAGACTTAGCATTAATCTTAGATACATTATGCAAAAAAATAGAATGTTCTGAATGGCTTCTTCCGCGAACAATTCTTACCACATACAAAAATCTCAAATCGCCTCCTCTCTATCATTCAGTATAAATGAAGGCTATAAATACGACCCTCAACTGTAGTTATTACACCTAATTCCAAGACCCAAGACCCATAAGACCTCTTCTTATTTTTTCTCCAAAAACTATACCACCAAAATCAATATATTCTGAAGCATCAAAAACTTCTTCCACTCTCGCCTTATTACAACCCTGATAGATACCATCAACAACAACAGGGTAAATTTTATTTGAAAATCCCATCCCTCTAAATTCTTTCATTATATAAACGTAATCTATTTTGTAATTCAGCGTAAACCAATCACCATCAAGACTTCTAGTAATCCAATGGAAATATGAACAGAACCCAACAGGCTCGCCTTCGCACGATAAAATCACGACCAAACAACAGATTTTTGAGCCGTACGCATCATAAAACCGGTCTTGAGCCGCCCCCTCCGCACCATCAAATGCATTTTCTGAAATATCACGATCAATAAAGTTACCACTGCAATCTAATACAAGCACTCTCAGCCTCCTCCTTAATAGTTCAATTTGCCTATTATCATGCTCCACGCTGTATAGCCCCTAAATTGACTGCCCAGCATTTAAAGCACATTTTCACCCTACAGCTCCAGATATTTATGAACACATATCACCTCCATGAAGCCAGGAAGGAATGGCCTTCCTGACCCCACCTCATGGAGGTTTCATGATCATTCAATGTCCGTCCTGCCGCTCCATCCGAATTGTCGCTCTGCAAAATGGCCGCAAGGTCGGCGGAACTGTTGGCACGGCTGCCGGAGCTGCCAGTGGATTAGCCATGGCCACCAGTGGCGCTCGCGTGGGCGCCACCGTCGGCCTGGCGCTTGGGCCTGCAGGCTCTACTATCGGAGGCATCGCCGGTGCTGTGCTTGGCGGCTTGGCTGGAGGCGTTGCCGGCGGTGAAGCAGGTGCCGCGCTGGGAGCCAAGCTCGACGAGACCTATCTCGACAACCTGGAATGCCTGGACTGCGGTCACAGCTTCCGCCTCGATTCTGAATAATCCCCTCTTTTCTACCCACTACTCCGAAGCCCGCCCTGTGCGGGCTTCTTTATGCCCCTTTGGAGGCCTGAATGGATATTCCCACTTTCGTAAAGAACGAACAGGGCCTGTACCACGTACAAGGCTGCGTGAAACCTGAGGAGATCGTCAGCACCGCTGCCACCATCCTGCTGGATGAGCTCACTGAGCGGGAAGCGCTGACCGCGCCCACCGATGTTGCCCAGTTCCTGCAGTTGGCCCTGGCCCAAGAAAAGAATGAGGTCTTCTCGGCCATCTTCCTCAACAACAAACACAAGGTGCTGGCTTTCGAGACGCTGTTCAACGGCACCATTGATAGCTCCGCTGTTTACCCCCGCGTGGTGGTGCAGCGTGCTCTGGACTGCAATGCAGCAGCCATCATCTTTGCCCATAACCATCCCTCCGGGTGCAGTGAGCCCTCCACTGCCGACCGGCAGATCACCAAACGCCTCAAGGACGCCCTCGCGCTGATCGATGTGCGGGTGCTGGATCACTTTGTGGTGTCCCGTTCCGGCTACGTCAGTCTGGCCGAGCGCGGCTGGCTCTAACCCTGCCCTATTGGGCATTCCTTCTTTAACAGGAGATTCACCATGGCACATCTTGTCGAAAACATGGCCTATGCAGGCCGTACCCCCTGGCACGGGCTGGGCAACCACCTGGCCACCCAACAACCACTGGAAGTCTGGATGCGTGAAGCCGGCATGGATTGGGAGATCCGTGAGACCCCGGTTCGCTTTATCAGTAGTGAAGCCGGTGCGCTCGGGCAGATTTCGTCCTTCCCGGATCAGAAGGTGCTGTTCCGCTCTGACAATCAGGCACCTCTGTCGGTAGTGAGTAACCGCTTCAAGGTGGTTCAGCCCCGTGAGGTGCTGGAGTTCTACCGGGATCTTACCGAGCAATCCGGCTTCGAGCTGGAGACCGCCGGTGTCCTGAAAGGGGGCCGCAAACTGTGGGCGCTGGCGCGTACCGGGCAGTCCGGCACGTTGGCAGGGAGTGACCAGAGCAACGGCTATGTGCTGCTGGCTACCGCCTGTGACGGCACCCTAGCCACCACGGCACAGTTCACCAGTATCCGGGTCGTTTGCAATAACACCCTCGCTGTCGCACTGAATGGCAACACTCATGCGGTGAAGGTACGCCACAACACCACCTTTGATCCGCAGTCGGTGAAGAAGCAGCTGGGTATTTCTGTCTCTGCCTGGGATGACTTCATGTATCGCCTGAAGGCCCTCAGCGAGCGCCGCATCACCCGCAAGACCGCCGAGAAGGTCATGCAGACCATCTTCACCGATACCGGCTATCAGCCACCGGGTATGCCTGTGAAGGCCAACGAGCAGGCCATGAAGAAAGCCATGGCTCTGTATGAGGGGGCTGGTCGCGGGTCTGAGCTGGCGTCCGCCAAGAACACGGCCTACGGCCTGCTGAATGCGGTCACCGAGTTCGTGGACCATGAGCGTCGTGCCCGCAGTACCGACAACCGGCTGGACTCTGCCTGGTTCGGTAAGGGTGCACAGATCAAGCAACGCGCTCTGGAACAAACCTCCCTGCTGGTCGCCTGATACCGGCCCGATCTTTCTTCCTCTCTCTTTCCCGGCTTAAAAGACACTTGGAGAACAGCATGAATCTGAAATGGCTCTACCGCCTGTTGGCGGTATGGGACTGTCGCCCTATGCCTGCTGAATTGGCAGCGGTGTGGGGCGCGTTCCTGCATGAAGGCTTGATGTGCCACCCCGGCGATCCGGGGCGCAGTCGCCGCATTCTGGAGACCTGGGACAGTGGCTGCATCGAGCTGATCATTGCCTCGTGTGAATACCTGGACCCACTGTGGCAGACCGTCTCCCACATCTGGTTCGAGCCCCGTGGGCGTCCCGGCATCTTCGAGTACGAAGTGGTCAGCGAGCTGGGCGAATGGCTGGGTGAGCAACTGCTCACTACCGGCCACCTCCCCAGTGACAAGCAAGCCGAACGCTATATCGAAGCGCTGGTGAATGACTTCTTCGAGATAGGTGATGAGTCACCCTCGTCGTCAGGTCGCGCCGCATGATGCCATTTAGGCATCACTCACACTCCATCCCCTTCCCTTACTTCTAGCCCCGGTCACTGTGCCGGGGCTTTTCTTTGTCAGGAGAACACTCATGGCACAACCGAAAAGCACTACACCCAGCCAGCGCCCGGCACTGCGCCTTGTCTCTACCAAGCAGATGAGCCGGGAGGACTGGCTGAAGATCCGCAAGCAGGGCATTGGCGCCAGTGATGCGGCTGCCGCCGTCGGCATCAGCCCGTACCAGTCACCGCTGGAGCTGTGGATGATCAAGACCGGGCGCGATGGTCTGTTACCCGCGCCTGATCCCGATGACATCCAATCGCCGCTCTACTGGGGCACCCTGCTGGAGCCCAAGGTGGCCGAGGCTTACGCCAAGATCACCGGCAACAAGGTTCGGCGTGTGAATTCCGTTCTGCAGCACCCGGATGAAGACACGCCCTGGATGCTCGCCAATCTGGATTACGCCGTGGTGGGTAACGATGACGTACAGATCCTCGAGTGCAAGACCACCGGCCAGTACGGCGCCAAGCTCTGGGCCGATGGGGTTCCCGAGTACATCCAATGCCAAGTGCAGCATCAGCTAGCGGTCACCGGAAAGCAGGCTGCCGATGTGGCCGTGTTGATCTGCGGACAGGAGTTGCAGATTCATCGGATCGAACGGGATGAGGCGTTGATCGCTCACCTGTACGAGCTGGAGCGGGAGTTCTGGCAGCTGGTGGAGGCGGATACGCCACCGGACCCGGATGGCTCCGACTCTGCCGGGAACGCCCTGCAAGCCCTCTACCCTCTCGACAAAGGGGAAACCGTGGATCTCACGGATAACCTGGCCATCGAAGGCGACTTCAATGAGCTGCTGGATCTGCGTGACACCTTGGGCCGATTGAACGACCGGGAATCCACCCTCAAGCAACGCATCCAGCAGACCATGGGGCTGGCCAGCAAGGCCACCTTTACCGAGGGCGCTGTGACCTGGAAGCGCAGTAAGGACTCCACCAGCCTGGACACGAAAGCCCTGCTGCAGGATCAGCCTGGCCTGCTCAAGCAGTACCCCAAGCACAAGGCCGGGAGCCGTCGCTTCCTGGTTCGCCCCAATGCTTAAACCTCTACGACTCATGGCATAACAGCCGGGCCTGGCCCGGCTGCGTCTATGCCCGTTATCTATCAGGAGAATCCCATGATCAAAGGACTCGCCATTACCCCACCCGTGATCGGTCGCATCAGCATCGGTCGCGTGGTGGAGAAGAACGGCAAGCGTCTGCCCGAGAAAGACGATCAGTTCACCATCACCACCCAGATCCAGACCAAGGAAGGCTGGCTGCCCCACCCGCTGGATGAGGCCCTGCGCCAGGAAGGAGAAGGCAAGAAGCTACGCAGCATCCCCATCACCCTACCCTTCAATGACCCGGACCTGAACCTGCGTGCGGAATACACCTTCTTCGACCGCAAGAGCGGCAGGCCCCTGTGTGCAGGCAACGGGGAGACATGCCGACGCCATACCGAGAATGGCTTGGCTGCTCTGCCCTGCCCGTCACCGGATCTGTGCGACTACGGCAGCCACGGGCTGTGTAAACCCTATGGCCGCCTTTATGTCCGTATCGGGAATGACGATGAATTGGGCTGCTTCGTGTTCCGGACCACCGGCTACAACAGCATCCGCACTCTGGCAGCACGGCTGCGTTACTTCCACGCCATCAGTGGCGGCAACCTGGCCACCCTGCCACTGGAACTCAAGCTACGCGGCAAGAGCACCACGCAGAGCCATCGGGCGCCGATCTACTACGTGGACCTGACCCTGCGGGCCGATCAATCCATGATGGAGGCGGTCACCCAAGCCAAGGAAGAAGCGAAGGCTCGTGAGAGTATAGGCATTAGCCAAACCGAGCTGGACAGGGTCGCTCAGGCCGGGCTGTTGAACGCCTGGTTCGAGTATGGGGAAGAAGAAGGGCTGCAGGTTACTGAGGAGTTCTTTCAAGCAGAGACGGCACCCAAATCAGAAGCACACGCTCAATCGACGAAAGAGCTCAAACAGAAGTTGATCAATTCACCGCTTGTGCCAGCCGCAACAGGAAACAACGAAAGCAAGTAAGCATGGCGAGAATTCCTTAACTCTCGCCAACGATCAGCACTTCAGCCTTCAACCATAGATCTGAAGGGCGGCACTCCAATGCTTCGGACAAACGCCACACCGTTGAAACCGAGGCTTGTCGATTACCCTGTTCAACACCGGATAGAAAGGATCTGGAAAGCCCTGCCCTGTTAGCCAAATCCTCTTGGCTGATACTCAGCTCAATACGCCTAATCTTGACTGCTTTGCCAAAGGCAACCGGAATTTCCATCAAGTGCTGACCTGCCATCTAAGGTAAAGAAAGCAGTCTGGATGGTTAAGAGAAGCCTATTAACTCCCCATAGGGCTCTCTGTGTACTCTATAGGAAACATTAAGTAATCTAATCACCCTAATCATCTGATTAAGGGCCGCCACAGAACATTGGCTCACCCCACCAAAGAAGAACGAAGCACAAACAAGGAGAAAACCATGGGCAATGACTGCCTTCGACTGATAGCAGGCCTTTTTCTGGCTACATCACTTACCGGCTGTCTGGATGGCGCCAGCGATATAGACATCGTGAAAGAAGGGCGATTCGACGCCCACCCAGAATTCAAGATTGGTGAAACCTTTGACAACCGGACCATGTGCGAAAGCACCAGCTGGCAAATGGTTCAAGATAACCGTGGAAGAGATCTAGTCGAGTACCGCTGCGAGATTGTAGGCGTCAACGACTACTACCATAAAAGACTGGTTGCTCTGGCTGAAAAATGCGAGGAATCCCTAAACGACACCTCCCCCAACCCCTTCAGGGCAAGACTCAAGAAAGAGCGCCAAGAAGAGCTGGATTCTATCGATCATCTCAAATCAGAAGTTGAGTCTGCCGAATCAGATCGAACAAAAAGGCTCATCAAATATCACTCAAAAAAAGCCGATGAGAAGACAGCGAGGCTGGAAGAGCTTGACCGGTGGGAAAAGAACAAAATAGCCAACAACAAAACCACTCTATCCAAAGTTAACCAGATCTTGTCTGGGTTTAATGTCGCCTCAGCCTATGAGTTCTTCCGCTGGTCTGTCGCCGAAAACGGCACCTTCGTTCTGATTGAGGGTGGGGTCGGGCTCAAAAAGCCAACAGATGAAAAACACCATGAAAGCACCTATGGCGACCAGCATATGAGACTCTCGGTCGGTTATGCATACGAAAACAGAGATCTCCGTCATGCATTTACCGTAACCCACGACAGCAGCCTCGAACTCCATTGCCAATGATCTAACACGAACTCTGACACGCAAGGTATTGAACAATGATTAATAAACTGATCATCATTCTATTGTTCGCAGCATTCATGACCGGCTGCGGTGAAACATTTGATGCTTCGAATGACAACATGATCCGGGTCTCGTACAACGGGATTTTAGAGACTTTGGATGGTAAAGAAGAGGAGGAGTTCAAACGCCAGTACCAGTTCTATATAGAACAGTATGAACTCCCGCAGGATCCCGAAGACCCTGGTATCAATTTTGCTCAGAATGACATTGAGTCACTTCATGGCCTCACCTACGGGGAGGTCATCAGCAAAGTCGCGCAGCATGAGCAGTACGTTGCCGACATTCGCAAGGAAGAAGATCTCTTTATGCTCCGTGAGCTCCATGGCCTCTATCTAGATAGCAGAGAAAAGATCTTGTCTTCGATGAAAGACCTGCCAGTGACCCTTGAACCGATGGAGGCAAGATTCCTGGGACCGCTGGCCATCAAAGCCGAACTCGACAACAACACCGATTACACTATCAGGGAATTCTCCCTAGAGGTGAGCGTCGTCCAGAGGAGTACGGGGGAACAGGTTTACTCAACGTCAGTATTCGCCGACCTTGGTAATGACCCGCTCCCGCCCGGCTACTCCTACACCAGCTCATTTGGAGATCAAAAAGTACAAGAGGTGATACAAGACAAGAACTACACCGTGATTGGATATCTATCCAATGTCATCGTTGATGATGGCAGGCGCGCATATGCCAAGATGGATGAAAGCAACTTCCTACAGTACGCCTCTTTGAAAAGAGCTTACCCGGAGGAGTTCAAAGATATTAAAGATGAGCTGGGCGAGCCGGTTATCTAGTTTGGCATTGTTTCAGTTGGGGTCTGTGATACAAATTTTTGAACACTCTCACACGAACACTTAGCACTTAGCATGCAAGGAACAACGACACGAGTACGCTTGGCCCACTAGGGCCCAGCGTGCTTGGTCAGCCTACTTTCAAATAGATAATGAAACAGCCCTAATTTAATTTAGGCTTTTCTTTTGTCATGGTTGCAATAAGTATTGGAGTAGCCATTCCAAGATGAATAGCCATAAGCTCGTTAATATTAACGCCGACCTGTTGATATAAGACAGGTGTTCCAGCACCAAGAACAACCATCACAGCCGTAACGACCCAATAGAACCATGACCCAACCCATTGTGGCTTCCCCCCCTTTTCAACATGCCTCAGATTATATAGGGCCAACATTTCTGGTAATATTCCGCCCAGCAACCCATACCCCCCTGCCTCAATTAGAGTCACCTACTACCCCTTCAACTTGTCTGAGTTCAAAGACTGAAAGGCTGAGAAAAAATCGCCGACCTTTGATTTGCGAACTTTTAGCGTATAGAGATTCCTTCCGGACTTGCTTTTCATTACCGACTTTCTAACTCGATCATCCGACTCCAAGACCATTTCCACTGTAGTAAGCGGTTTTTTTACGTCTTTAGCTATGCCTTCAGCAGTTCTGTAATCCCATTTAGGATCGCTCAAAGCGCGGATCACAAAAGCGCCAGTACTGGCATCCCTGGAAATCCTCACTTTTTTTGCCCGAACAGCACCTTTTTTTTCTTTTTTAATTTTAGACATAGCCCCTCTCTTTATAGCCATAAATCTATTTCATAGACCAGCACGTATCAACAGCTTAGTTTCTATCCCGATTTGGCTGAGCTCTTCTGATACAACAATTCCCCGAAACATTGCTTCATCTTATCATTTACACGGAGCCATAATAAAAGCCGCTTAAATTCCACACTACATTTGTTGCGGCATCACGGTATGGCGAATGCGGAATTTAACACTGGATGAGAAAAGGCTCCCCCACTGGCAGCTTGTTACTGACCTTGTCAATCGGGGTAGCCACCAGATCAGCGCGTAACGCTGGGGATAGCAACCCTTCCAGCGCCGACACATCCGTCACCTCTGGCGACAACCAAATGTCATACGCATCCTTAGGCAACCACAATGGCGTGGATTTGCGGTGGATCTTCTCCAGGGCCGGGATACCCGGCAGGGTAATGATCGACGCGGAGGTGACTACCTCCCCTGTCACCTTGTCCGTCCATTTTTTGTACAAGCCCCCAAATGCAATGGCATTGCCATTGGCTAGCTCCAACAGATGCGGGCGTTTGCCGTCCTGGCTCTCGACAAAGGCGGTAGCTGGGATAATGCAGCGCGAATGCTTGAACTCGCTTTTCTGGGGCAGCTTGCGGTAGTTGGTGTTTACGCTGAAGTAGTCCCTGTGGGGACGTAGCCCCTCCTGCGTCTGCTGGAGATACAGCCACCACGTCGCCGGGCGCAGTAATCGGGCCTCGCTACCGCCCGTCACCACGCTGATCTGGGTCCCAGGCCGAAAGTCGCCGTAGATCAGTCGGTTAGCGTCCACGCCCAACGATTCTGCCAATTTGGCTGAGCCATCGCTCTTGATTAGCACGTAATTGGTACACATAATCAAGCACTGTACTTATGGACAGTTAATTTAGCCATGCCGATTACCACTCTCTCTCCACTGGAGATAAGGGAGCAGTTTGCTGCACCCTGTTATCTCTCCCGCGTCAGGACCGGGTTTCCGAGCCCTGCTGACGATTACATGGACAAGAAACTCGACCTCAATGAGTTCCTTATAAAACACCCTGCCTCAACCTTCTACTGCTGGACCGAGGGGGAATCCATGGAGGGCGTCGGCATCTATGACCGGGATCTCCTGATTGTTGACCGCGAGGAGCAGGCACGGCATCAGGATGTGGTCTTAGCCTTTCTGGATGGTGAGCTGACCTGCAAGATCCTGGATGCCCATCGTCGCCTGCTATGTTCAGCCCACGAGGACTTCCCGCCGATCCCCATCCTGGATGGGAGCGACTTTCAGATTGAGGGGGTTGTGATCAATGCCATCCACTTCTTCCGCCATCGCACTGGTTGACTGCAACTCGTTCTACGCCAGTTGCGAGCAGATCTTCCGGCCTGACTTACGAGGCAAGCCGGTGGTGGTGCTTTCCAATAACGATGGTTTTGTGGTCGCCCGTAGCAAGGAGGCCAAGGCACTCGGCATCCCAGACC
>Ga0208318_100087_pt1 | contig 34199 bp, 26 predicted proteins | sample Virmet3747_4435_FD_185739 | JGI IMG/M metagenome (GOLD analysis project Ga0208318, IMG submission 185739) | Marine viral communities from the Southern Atlantic ocean transect to study dissolved organic matter and carbon cycling - metaG... | ecosystem: Environmental > Aquatic > Marine > Oceanic ... | reverse complement strand
TTTACGATTACCAAGGCATTTTTGTGGATATAACGTATATTTTCATACGTATGTGTTTTCTATAGAACCATACTTAGAAAAAAAATTAAGTAATATTGTACTTTAGAGCAACTACCTTTGAAACCGGACACTTATTAATGAAATCACTGTTCAAGAAAAAGCTACCTCCCATCGTGGGTCTAGATATAGGTACGCGTCAAATAAAAGCAGTGTGGATAGAACAATCTAGTAACGGTTTCGTTTTACAAGGTTATGCCTGTGAGTCTATCAGTAAAACCGCATATTCTGAACGTGATATTAAGGATTACGAAGCGATTAGCTTAGCGTTGAAAAAAGTAAGAAGTTGCCTGAAAACTAAGTTGAAGCATGCGTGTGTTGCGGTAGCAGGTAGTTCTGTCATTAATAAAGTGGTGCATATGTTACCCGAGCAGAACGACTATGAACTGGAAAGCCAAATTGAAATAGAGGCCGACAGCCTTATTCCTTATCCGATAGAAGAGGTTTATTTGGATTTCGAAGAGCTCGGCCCAAGCGAAGCATACGCTGGAAAAATCAATGTTCTGTTAACGGCTGCACATAAAGAGCTTGTGGACAGTCGTTTGCTATTAGCAAGAGAGGCGAACTTCGAGCCCAAGGTCGTGGATGTTGAAAATTTCGCGCTTGGCAACGCCATTGACTATTTTTATACAGGTGGCGCACAAGACCAACCCATTTGCTGTATAAATATTGGCGCGTCTTTACTGCAAGTGTGTGTTCTCCATCACGGCCAAGTGGTTTACAACAAAGAGCATGGATTCGGGCTCAACCACCTAATTAACGACATTAGTGCCATTCATATGATTGAGCGAGACGATGTTGAAAGGCAGCTATTAGACGGAACCCTTTCTGCACAGTGGCAAGACGACACCCTGCCCCTCTTTGCGTCCAACTTACAACAAAATATCAATCGCGCGCTGCAAATGTATATGTCAACGCTGCATGCTGAACGCCCAGCCAAACTGCTAATGACAGGTGGGGCAGCAACCCTCACTCCCCTTATTGATATTCTCCAACAAGATTTGGCGCTGGACATTGAAGCCTTCAACCCTTTCTCAACCATGAAAATCAGTGACAAATTAGATGCAGCGCGCTTGTCACGTATTGCCCCCCAACTCGCCATTGCTGCAGGCTTAGCAAGCCGGAGTTTTACTACATGGCATATGTAAACTTACTCCCTTGGCGGGAGAAACAACGCCAATATCAGAAGCAGCAATACCTAGCGGGGCTGGTCGCCACCGCCGCTATCGTTGGGCTTGTGTTTTGGTTTATTGGGCAAGCCATCGACCAAGCGGTTAGCCAGCAAAACACGCGAAATCAGTACCTACAGCGAGAAATATCCTTGCTTGACGCGGAAATTGCTGAAATTAAAAAAATAAAAGAAAGCAAAAATGCCATCGAGCAACGTATGGTGCTCATCGAGCAACTGCAAGCCAGTCGAAATGTATCCCCAATTGTTTTTGATGAATTAGCGCGCCTGGTTCCTGCTGGTGTGTCATTTCGTGTTATGCAGCGCACCGGGAATCATATAAACATTGAAGGCACCAGTGACTCGAACAACCATTTATCAGATTTTATGAGAAGACTAGAAATGTCTTCCGTATTTATCAATCCAGAACTCTCTTCTATTAAAGCTGACTCAGCCACATCAAGAGCCATCAATCACTTCACCCTGACGTTTATGATAAGTCCCACTGTCGCACCACCCGAAGTGGCCATCAATGAAGGACAGAAATAATGGCGTTTGATTTTAGTAAATTAAAAGAGCTCAACGAACTAGAATTTGATCAGGTGGCCATCTGGCCAAAAGAAATTCGAATTGTTGTTGGCTTGTTTGCGGCCCTATTGGTAGCCACCCTCAGCTATTTTTTAATGGTCAGCCCAAAACTTCCCATATTGGATGCGGCTGAATTAAAAGAAGAGCAACTGAAATTGCAATTTGAAGCTAAGTATCGCATCGCAGTGAATTTATCAGCGTACAAGGGGCAACTGGCGCGAATAGAAAAAGACTTCTCATCGATGCTAAAAAGCTTGCCCACCAACAATGAAACTCCGGGCCTGCTTGATGATATTACGTTTGCAGGCACCACATCAGGGCTGACCTTTGAGTTGCTAAACTGGCAAAAAGATGTACCCAAAGAGTTTTACACTGAACTTCCCATAGAAATGGAAGTTTCTGGTGGCTATCACAACTTTGGTGAATTTGTTTCCAAAGTGGCTGATTTGCCTCGTATCGTTACCCTTCATGACTTTTCAATGACCCAAACATCATCGGGTTTAAGCCTACAACTGCAAGCCAAAACGTATCGCTCTGAAAACAGTTCGCCTAATCGCGGGGCGACGCCATGAACCTACAAAAGTACGCGTTGATAGTGTGTATTTTACTGGGTGGGTGCTCACCTCAGCTTGACGACCTCAAGGCCTATACTGCGCAGGTAAAAGCGTCAGCCGTTGTGCACATTGAACCCTATCCAGAGTTTAAGTCGCACCCGTCGTTTAGTTACGACGCGCACTCGCTTCGTAGCCCCTTTATACGCCCAAAAGATAAAACCGCGCCTACACTAAAGGTTCCACAAGGCCGTTGTTTGCAGCCTGATTTTTCACGATCTAAACAACCACTAGAAGCTTATGGGATAGATGCATTGAGCTTTTCCGGGCAATTTTCCGCTAACGGCGTAGATTGGGCGCTGATACAAAGCAATGACGGTGTTTTACACAAAGCCCAACGGGGCAGCCGGATTGGATTGTTTTACGGCACATTAAAACACATTAATAAAACGACACTAATAATAGAGCAGTTACTGCCAGATGGAGCCGGCTGCTGGCAGAAAAAAGAAGCGACATTGACCTTAGCGTCAATGGCAGGAGAACAATAATGGCTGAGCGTTATATTTTTAATCAATCCTTAAAGCGTCGAAAAAATCCATGGTACTGGCTGGCTATTGGGGCTTTAACTCTATGTCTATTTTCTCTTTCCAGTGGCCTAACTCTGGCGAAACAGCAGCACCTCCTTGATCCCCAACAACGCCATGATTTATCGTCGCTGGGGCGAGTGACACAAATAGATTTTACTCGCGATGCAGACAGTACCGGGGTTATCTTGGTATCTCTCTCTGAATCATCAACTTCTGCGCAATTAATTGAGTCGCAGGGCAAAATCACCGTCACCCTTGCCAATACGAAATTGGATGACGATCAATTAGTGGAACTAAACGTGGTTGAGTTTGCTACGCCGGTGACTGCCATAGAGACGTTTCAAGAAGGTGAAAGTACCCGTATCGAAATTCGCTACAAGGGTGCCGTTTTAGCACGTCATACGGTAAATGACGGTTTATTGCGTGTGGAAGTACAGCCTATGTCGCAGGCTCAGCAAGACCTACTAAAAAACGAAGCCAAATATACCGGCAAGCCTATCTCACTAGACTTTCAAGATGTCCCTGTGCGCCAAGTGCTTCAAATAATAGCTCAGGTCAATAACTTCAATTTAGTGACCACTGACACGGTAAATGGCAATGTTACTATTAGTCTATCGGGCGTGCCTTGGGATCAAGCGCTAGATATGATCCTTCGTGTAAGAGGCTTAGATAAACGCCTAGAAGGAAACATTTTACTGATTGCCCCTACCGAAGAATTAATGGCCAGAGAAACGCAGGCCCTGCAATCTAAAAAGCAAGTCTCTGATTTAGCGCCCTTGCATACGGTCAACATCTCGGTTAACTACGCTAAAGCGGCTTCCCTCGCTAGCATATTAAAATCTCCCGAAGGTGGTATTTTATCCGACCGGGGCGCGGTTACTGTAGATGAAAGAACCAATACGCTATTAATTCGCGATACCCTTTTATCCATTGATCAAGCACGGGAGATGATTGACGCTCTTGATATCCCTGTGAAGCAAGTCCTCATAGAAAGCCGTATGGTCACTGTACTTGATAATGTCGACGAGCAACTCGGTGTTAGATGGGGGTTCAGTGATAGACAAGACGACAATGGCGTTTCAGGTAGTTTAGAAGCGGCGGACACCGTTGCGAGCGGTGTGGTGCCGAGTATTGATGATAGACTCAACGTGAACTTACCCGTATCGGGAGCTGCTGGTACCATCGGCTTTCAAATAGCCAGCTTAATTGATGGCACGATTTTGGATTTAGAGTTGTCTGCATTGGAATCTGAGAACAAAGGCGAAATTATCGCTAGCCCACGAATTACTGTGGCCAATCAGCAGGAAGCGTACATTGAACAAGGTACTGAAATTCCCTATGTTCAAGCCACATCCAGTGGTGCCACCTCAGTAGAGTTCAAAAAAGCCGTATTATCACTCAAAGTTACGCCGCATATCACCCCGGACAACCGTATTATTTTAGATTTAGTTGTCACCCAAGATACCCGCGGTGAAACCGTCTCTACCTCAACCGGTGAAGCAGTCGCCATTGATACGCAAGAGATCAAAACTCAAGTGCTGGTAGAGAATGGTGAGACCATCGTTTTAGGGGGTATATTTCAGCAAACCAGTTCAGATGGCGTGACAAAAGTACCTCTTTTTGGTGATTTGCCGCTTGTTGGCGCGTTATTTCGCAATACTTCCGTCCTTCAAGAGAAACGAGAATTACTTATTTTTGTGACACCTAAAATCGTCATGGAAAGACCATAACTATCTGAAATATAAATAGATAAAACCCACTTCACGGTAACTACGCAACAACCAAACCGCAAACCTATTAGGTGTTTTTTCTATATTAGGGCTAATAGTTTCCAACAAAACTTGCAACCCCTTACGAGAAACTGAGATAATCGCGCTCTCGAAATTTAAGCGAGGTTTAAGGAGTGGTGCTTATTGGACACTAAATAGGCACGAGTCAATGGGTAGGCTGGTAAGGCAACAGTGCACTGCCCCTAACATGATTAAGTTGTGATATAAGCAAATATGGCTGAAAAACGTAATATCTTTTTGGTTGGGCCTATGGGCGCTGGTAAAAGCACCATTGGTAGACACCTAGCAGACGAACTTCACCTAGACTTTTATGATTCCGATCAGGAAATAGAGCGCCGTACTGGGGCTGATATTGCTTGGATTTTTGATCTAGAAGGTGAAGACGGGTTCCGCAAACGTGAAGAAACCGTTATCAATGACCTAACCGATAAGCAAGGTATTGTGCTTGCTACTGGTGGTGGTTCGATTGTAACGAAAGCCGTGCGCAATCGCTTGTCTGCTCGTGGTATTGTGGTTTACCTTCAAACGACTATCGACAAACAAGTTGCTCGTACTCAGCGTGATAAGCGTCGTCCATTACTGCAAAATAACGATCCTGAACAAGTACTTCGCGATCTTGCAGACCTTCGTAATCCTTTATACGAAGAAGTAGCAGATTATGTCGTGGATACCGATGACCAATCCGCTCGCGCTGTTGCGAACCAAATCATCAGTAAAATTGGTCTTTAATTAGCTAACAAAAATATTTTTAGGAGGTGCTGCGCCCATGTCAACCTTAACTGTGGAACTTGGAGAACGTAGCTATCCTATACATATTGAGGCTGGATTGTTATCGCAATCCGGCCTTTTTGCGTCGTACATCAAAGGGCCTTTAGCCGTCATCGTCACCAATGAAACGGTGGCGCCTCTCTATTTAGAAAAAGCCAAGCGCGCTTGCGGTGACGTTCGGGTTGAAACCATAGTGCTTCCTGATGGCGAGCAGCACAAAAACCTCGCTCAGTTTGAAGTGGTCATGACGCGATTACTCGAACTCAATGCTGCCCGCGACACCACGCTTATAGCCCTTGGCGGCGGCGTTATAGGGGATCTTTGCGGTTTTGTGGCCGCGACCTATCAACGCGGCGTGCCTTTCATCCAAGTTCCCACCACTTTGCTATCCCAGGTTGACTCATCTGTAGGCGGGAAAACCGCGGTCAATCACCCGTTAGGCAAAAACATGATTGGCGCCTTTTATCAGCCGGTGTTTGTGGCCATTGATACCGACTCTTTAACCACCTTGCCCAAACGAGAATTTGCCGCCGGCATGGCGGAAGTCATTAAATACGGCATTATTTACGATGCCCCATTCTTTGCATGGTTAGAAGCGCATATCGACGCATTAAAGTCGCTGGACATCCAGGTACTAAGCGACACCATTAAACGTTGCTGCGAGATAAAAGCAGAAGTGGTAGCCAAAGACGAAAAAGAAGGTGGACTGCGTGCAATTCTAAACTTAGGTCACACTTTTGGTCACGCCATTGAAGCTGAACAGGGCTATGGCAACTGGCTTCATGGCGAAGCGGTAGCAGCTGGTACTATCCTTGCTTGTTTAGCTGCAGAGCAGTTAGGTTGGTTTACATCGTCAGAAACCCGTCGCGTACGTACCTTGATGAGTGCATTTTCGTTACCTGTTGAAGGGCCATCCAGTATGGACATGGACGACTACGTTAAGCACATGAAACGGGACAAGAAAGTAGAAGCGGGAAATATTCGCTTTGTACTGCCTAAAGGCATGGGCACTGCCGTGGTCACAAAAGACGTGACCAACGACATACTGGCCAACATTCTCTAATTCAAGCCTAGCGCTTGAATTAGCGCACTTTTTCTAAGGTTAGCACTTGGCTGACAAACAACGGGGCTTTACGACATGCAAAGTGAACTGCATGAACGTCTTGAATATCTGGTTAACTATTCATCACAACTGATTTTTATCAGTGGTGATTCTATTGCTGAACAGCAAAAAACCTTAGAAGCCTTCGTTTTTCAACAACACGACGATACAGAAATTGCCTACCTCACCGCTGACGACGGCATGGATATCTCCGACTATCGTCGCCAACTGTGCCGTCAACTGCTTGGCCAGGTGGTAGGAAGCTTTGTTCGCCCATTAAACGAACTGCTTTCATCACTTAATGATTTCGACGGCCCCATATTGATTGCCATTACACAAGCACAGCACATCCCTGACAAACTGCTACAAGAGTTGTGGGATTTAGTCTTGCAAAGTCGATTTGCAGGCAACAAGCAGCATTTGAATGTTCTGCTATTTGCCCAAACCCAATGGGCAGAAAAAGCAAAGCAATGGCTACCAGCCAAAAACACTCAAACACCTTTGTTAATTAGCAGCCAATCCATTTCATTGGAAAAGCCGGCGTCTGAACTCGATCAAATGATGGCTGAGCGACGAGCAGCCTTTCAAGCGCATTTAGATAAACGCAAGATTCCCTTAGCCGCACCAATTAAAAATCCGCTGTCATCCCCTTGGTTATATATTGCATTGGGCATTGTTTTTTTACTCACGTTTGGCGGACTAGTGGTCTGGCAATATGGCAATACAATTTCCTCTTTATTCGAGCCCATCAAAACTAATTCGGCACCCGAAGCCCCTATGGTAGCTCCCGGTTCCGCTTATGATAAATTGGCCCCCGTAGCGAATGATGAGCTCGATGAAGTCAATCCCAAAGTATCGGAAACCACAGCCGGTTCACCATCACAGCCAGCATCACCGTTAATTACTGACTGGCAGCAAGCGCTGGGCAACCTAAATGCTCAAACTGACAGCTCAACCACAGAGTTAAAAGGTGACGAGCAAGTTACCTCGGATATGCAAGAAAACCCAGCCTCTGCGGCTAGCGCTAAAAAGACACCTAAGGTCTCCTCTTTTGAAGAAACGTCCGACATTGTTACTGGCGACAATGATAGTAACACTTCGCATAGCACTCAGTACGCTTCAATAGCCCAATGGCTTAAGCCTGCACAGTACGTGGTACAAATGATGGGAATGGCTGACAAAGCGGCCATAGAAAACTTTATTGACGCGCACCAACTTACTGACATTACCCATGTCTATACCACACAACGCTACGGTGGCAACTGGTATGTGATGATTTTTAATCGTCCATTGAATAGCCTTGCTGAAGCCAGAGAGTCCATGAGGAACTTGCCTGATTACCCTTCCAAAAGTGACGCCTTCATTAAGAGTGGCGCACAAGTGCTAGCAGAAGCTGCTAAAAGCACTCAAGGTAGCAATACGCCATAATTGCACTCGATGTCATCGGTTTTAGAACCCACCTCAGATAAAAGAAAACCCTTCTCGAATGCTATTCTAGGTTGTCCCTAGTAGCGCAGGAAGATACAATCTATGTTTAGCGTGGCACTGCCAGATTTGGCGCCATTCCTCAGACATTCGCCAATCTAGGCATGAAACGGAGAGACCTTTCGTTGATTTCCGTGCAGGTAGTAACGTTTTAGCATGATGCAGAAGAAAAACCGGGCATTTTTAAAGTGGGCCGGTGGCAAGTACAGCCTGGTAGAGCATATTCAGGCCAGGTTACCGCAAGCTAACAAACTCATTGAACCGTTTGTCGGCGCAGGATCCGTGTTTCTAAATACGCAATTTTCGCGCTATTTGCTAAACGACATCAACCCTGACCTCATCAACCTGTACAATTTATTAAAAGCGCAGCCTGACGCGTTAATTAACGACATAAGCACGTTCTTCTCTCCCCGTTACAACGAAGAGGCTATGTATTACAGCTTGCGTGAAGAGTTCAACGCCACTCAAGACGAATATTACCGCGCTATTTTGTTTGTTTATTTGAACCGACATGGTTATAACGGCTTGTGTCGCTACAGTCTTGCTGGCAAATTTAATGTTCCTTTCGGGCGCTATAAAAAACCCTATTTTCCCGAACACGAGATGTTTTTCTTTGCAGAAAAATCTCAAAAGGCCACGTTTACCTGCCTACCTTTCGAAAAAGTATTTAGCCGTGCCCGCAAAGGCAATGTTATTTATTGCGACCCTCCTTATGCGCCTATTAGCAAAACTGCCGCTTTTACCAGCTATGCTGCACGAAGTTTTGGGCAGCCATCGCAAGAAAAATTAGCTGAACTGGCGTTGCAAACATCGAAAAAGCGTGGCATCCCCGTGCTTATTTCAAATCACGACTTACCTTTTACTCGCCACCTCTATAAAGGGGCAGACTTCAGTATGTTGTCGGTAAAGCGCTCAATCAGTCAAAACGGTGCTACCCGCAAGCCGGTAGATGAAATACTCGCCTTTTTCCCACCAAGCGTAATGAAAACCGCCGGTAACTCCGTGGGCAAAATAAAATCAAAAAGTGCAATAAAAGTGATGGCACATCACAAAAAAGAACAAAGCGTTAAGCCCTAACTGAGTCAAGCTTGGGATACGTGTGCTAATTAAAAACTAGCCGCTGAAAACAAGGGGATCTAGGCACCAACCAGCCACTTAGCCAAAGCAAGTAAACCTGCAACAAAAAGCACAACCAGAATTACGCCTATCACAATAAAATGAATGAACCGCCCCTGAGAGAAGTCTCTTTGGTAGTTCGCGCTACTCTGTACACCAAATAAACTCGCAAGCACACTGACAAACGTATTCACATACCCTGTAGATGACTTGGTCTGGTTTGCCATTGTGTTATTTAGTTATCATTGGACGAAGATGAAAAATCTCCGGCGCTATCATCACTATGAAGAAGCTCTAGCAAATCTAAGAAATGGAATTGAAAAGAGGGGGATTTACCTGCAACCCAAGAGAGCCAGCTGACTTCTATTACACCTTCTCTTGCACGGGCGCACTGATTTTGAATGTGACTAGCAGGCAACTTGGGGTTAAAGTCGGTAACAGGCTGAAATTCACACACAGAAGCACTGACGCTGCCGCGAGGCGACAAGGCGACACTTAATAAAGCAACCACGCCACATAGTGCGAAAAAAGGGATAACTTTCATCCTGAAATCTCTAAACCCGTTTAAAATTTAATCTTATTATAACTAAAGAAGCATGAGTAACAAGTAAAAAAATGCCTAAGGTGACGTTCACCTTAGGCATTGTACTCAACGTTAATGGTTTAAGGGAATAAACCCCTTACAGTTCGAAGTCTACTGCGTAACCTACGGTAAACTTGATTGAATCATTGTCGTAAGCATCAGCACCAGAGTCATCTAAGTCAGTACCTGTAATGGCGAAGCTGAAACCGTCTTTTGATAGCGATACACCGTAATCTACATAGCCATCTGGTACACCGTTGAAGTCTTCAGCGAAATCACCTTGATAGTAACCAGCATGAATGCCCACTTCTGCACCATTAAGCACTGGGAAGCCATAATCTACAGAGATGTAAGACGCTTGACCGAAACCATAGTCACGACCTTCGCCTTCATCCGCTTCTGTGTGTGCAAGCAATGAAAGTGTGACGCTTAAGCCGCCAAAGCCGACTGAGCCATAGACTTCCGCGAAATCGAACTCTGCTTCAGCATCGTAGTTGTAGTATAGGTAACCCACGTCATAGCTGATGTCGCCAGACTCGCCTGAGAAACCAAAATAAAGGTCGTGCTCGTAAGAGTAAACATCGTCGGCACCATAGTTTACATTTGATACCCAAGTACCTGCGTAAAAGCCGCTTTCGTTTGCGTAGTCGATACCGCCTTGAACCGCTGCATCGTTTGTCGTTTGTGTAAGACCACGCCAGATATAGTTACTTGTTACACTTGCGTTAGCCGTAATTTCTGCATACGAAGGTGCAGCAGCGGTTAAGCCTGCTGTTGTTAATGCTACTGCGATTAAGGCTTTTTTGAATGACCCTTTCATGTGTGTTCTCCAGTCTATTTAAACTTGTAGTTGACGTTTTTCTGTCTTGTTTTTCTTATATTTAGCTAGAGAAGAGCAAATCTGATGCCCATTTATGGCGCTTTGACCAGTTTGTTAAAAATAATGTTAAACAATTGAATTTACGACATTATTATTATCAGTCAAATAGAGACTTCAGAAATAAGACGCAAAATGAGTGCATAAAAATGCACCAAGAATGATCGCGCTCACCATATTAGGGCATGTTTTCTCTGTACCACAAAATACACCTAGGGCTGTAGGAATGGTGCGTGGCAAACCAAAGGAAAGGAATAAAAGCCAGCCGTTTACTTTTTTCACTGCCGGTAATTCGGTAAACTCTCTCGTCTTGTTACATCGTTGTGTGCACCATGCACTAAGGATTAAGAATGAAACCCTATTGGATAGCGCCTTCTATTTTATCTGCAGACTTTGCACGCTTAGGCGAAGAAGTAGAAAATGTGCTTAACGCTGGTGCAGACGTTGTGCACTTTGATGTAATGGATAATCACTATGTGCCAAATCTCACTTTTGGCCCTATGATTTGTGAAGCACTACGTAACTACGGCATTAAAGCCCCTATCGATGTTCACCTTATGGTAAAACCCGTAGATGATCTTATTAGCAAATTTGCTGATGCCGGGGCCAGTTTTATTAGCTTCCACCCAGAAGCTTCAGAGCACATAGACCGTTCTTTACAACTTATTTTAGATGCTGGGTGCCAACCTGGGTTAGTTTTTAATCCCGCGACGCCTCTTCATTATTTAGATCACGTCATGGATAAACTGCATCACATCCTCATTATGTCGGTAAATCCAGGGTTTGGTGGGCAAGCATTTATTCCCAGCACTCTAGACAAAGTGAGAGCCGTTAAGCAGCGAATTAACGAAAGTGGCAGAGACATTCGAATAGAAATTGACGGTGGCGTAAAAGTCGATAACATTCGTGCCATCGCTGAAGCGGGTGCAGATATGTTTGTGGCAGGTTCTGCCATTTTTTCCCAACCCGATTATCGCCGCGTGATTGATAACATGCGCGCAGAATTATCTTGCCTTAATAAGGCCTAAATTTTTTACAGGTAGATGTTATGAGTAATAAACCCGTTGTATTGAGTGGCTGTCAGCCTTCTGGACAATTAACTCTGGGCAATTACATGGGTGCACTTAAGCAATGGGTTTCCATGCAAGATGACCATGAATGCCTTTATATGCTGGTTGATTTACACGCCATTACGGTAAGACAAGACCCCAAGCAGCTGTATGATGCCTGTTTAGATGGCCTTGCACTTTACCTTGCTTGTGGTATAGACCCACAGAAAAGTACCCTGTTTGTCCAGTCTCACGTGCCCGAGCATGCACAGTTGTCATGGGTATTAAATTGCTACGCGCAAATGGGCGAACTTAACCGCATGACGCAGTTTAAAGATAAATCAGCCAAAAACGAAAATAACATTAATGTGGGGCTATACAGCTACCCCGTATTGCAAGCCGCAGATATCTTAATATACCAAGCGAACAAGGTGCCTGTGGGTGAAGACCAAAAACAACATTTAGAACTCACCCGGGACATCGCCACGCGCATGAATAATCTTTATGGCGACGTGTTTACCTTGCCTGAGCCTTACATCCCAGAATTTGGTGCGCGCATCATGAGCCTTCAAGAGCCAGAGCGTAAAATGTCTAAGTCGGACACTAATCCCAATAACTTTATTGGTTTGCTTGAAGATCCTAAGAAAATCACCAAGAAGATTAAACGTGCGGTGACTGACTCAGATGAACACGCTAACATTTACTTTGATCCAAAAGAAAAAGCCGGTGTTTCAAACCTATTAACCTTGCTCTCTCTATCGACGGGTAAATCTATCGATAGTTTGGTGCCAGAGTACGAAGATAAAATGTATGGGCACTTAAAAGGCGATGTTGCTGAGGCGGTGGTTTCTCTTATTACCCCAATTCAAGAAGCTTATGCCGATTTACGAAACAACCGCGATTACCTAAACGAGGTGATGCGAAGTGGCGCTGATAAAGCATCTGCCCGTGCAGAAAATACCTTAAAGCGGGTTTACGAAGCAGTAGGCTTTATTCCTAAACCTTAATACGCTGATTCATAAAGCTCGTTGTAGGCTAGACGCTCTTGTTGCTTTTAATAGATAACTTCGATTCATTTACACATAACCTAGCCAGGTACTTTCGAGAACTTGGCATTGACGTCAAGGTTGAGCGCAACAATGCCCTCAACCTTGCTGATATAGAAGCCTTATCGCCTAGCCATATTGTTATCTCTCCTGGCCCCTGTACGCCCAACGAATCTGGAATTAGCTTAGATGTGATTGCTCACTTTCAGGGGCGTACGCCTATTTTAGGGGTGTGTTTGGGGCATCAAGCGATTGGCCAGGTGTTTGGCGCAACGGTCACGGGGGCGAAGGAAATTAAGCATGGCAAGGTGTCTCGCTTATATCACAGGCAAACGGGGTTATTTAAAGGCCTGCCAGGCGATTTCTCTGTCACCCGCTACCACTCATTGGTCTTAGCCCCCGGGACATTCCCTGATTGTTTATCGGTAGATGCGTGGTGCTTAACGGAAGATGGTGAACGAGAAATTATGGCCTTATCCCATAAGACGCTGCCAATCTGGGGGGTACAATATCACCCAGAGTCCTTATTAACCGAATATGGTCACGCCGTGCTAAAGCACTTTCTTGAGGCCACCTAGGTGTATTCGTATTAGCTGAACATACCCTGGTGTCATTTCCGATAAATTAATGCATTAAGTTGTGCGCTATCCTGCCGATAAAAAATTACGCGCTAAATTCGCATTTCCGGTTGTTTTTGTTTACTTTTTATAGATATCAGTGTTGATATCGAAACCAGTGCATTAACCGCCTATTTTCGTAAACCTATAATGAGACAAAGGTGAGTTGAATGTACGTCAACCGTGCACAGACGCATGAGCAACATCGAAGCAGGAGCTTTTTCAATATGACGATGCCGTCAGCGCCGATTTCCGTCGAGGAACGGTTCGAGAACCTTCTCATTTCTCCAGAGCGCGCAATAAAACTGCTGGGTAAACGGATGCCCGGCGAAATTAGTTTTGAACAATCAGAACAGGGCGACGCGCGACGCCAACTTTTACATGTTGAAAAGGTTGCTATTGAAAACAAGCGCTTACAGGCGTTGTCTGAAGCATCTTATATTGATAGCGTGAGCCACTACTTACACGAGGTAGTGCTTAGCGAATTAACCGAGCAGCTAAGTTTTCCGGATGAATTATTTTCGAATGTGCTTAATTTAGGTGACGACACAGGCACCTTGTTAGATGCGCTTTCTGTTCGAGCGGCCTCCATCTCGAAATTAGAGCCCTTAGCAGCCAGCCAACCTTGGCTTTACGACGAGCTTATTCAAGTGGTGAATACACCACAATTTAGACGTCGCGATTCAAAAGGGCGCACCATTGTGGTTGAAACCCTTCGTACCGCATTAAGTTTTCTCGGTATCGAAAACCTTCGGCTTCTTATTCCCTCGCTAGTGGTTAAGCGAGCCATGCCGCAAATTACCGATCCCTTTCCTTGTATTAAATTGAAATTGACGCAATACAGCCAGGGAACAGCAGTCACCGCAAAACATATCGCCCCCTTATACAAAGTGCGCGCCCATGATGCCTTTGCCTTCGGCATGCTAAGCCAACTCGGCCGCTGCGCTATCATACGTTTGTATTTCAAGTTGTTCGACAAGGTGCACCTACATCTACTGCAAGAAAGCCAAAGAGACAAAGAACGCCAGCGCCATGAAGCATTATTAAAAATAGCGCCCTCAGCAAACTATCTCATTGCTTTACAGGAAGAGTTCGCTGACAAAGTCGCTGCTGATATGCTTGAGCACATGATGCTGAAACGTTTGTTTTTAGGTAACGCTATGCGCAACTGTGCTGATAATTTACCCGCAGAACAGGGCAGCCTGCACAATATACTGGAACAAGCACGTACCTATACAAAGGTGAGAATGCTCCATTCCACTAAGCTCGTTAGTATTGCCGATGTAAAACCGGTATTTAAGGCGCAGAATTACCCAGAGCGCGCGCTGGAAAAACTAAAATCTGTTGATATTTTCACCCTTCCGATGTCAAAAGAAGAAGAATTTAGTTAAATTTTATTGGATATTCATGCATCTGAGCAGCAAACTTTTAACCCTGACTAGATGCATGCCGCCCCCTTTTCTCCCTTATTATCCCCTCGCATAACGGCGTGTTCACCGGCGGTACCAAGCTATTCCTAAAGAGTATGGTTTAGCATTAAATAGTTATTCACTTTTCCTGCAAAATAAGCCACAGTCCTTATAAATAAAGGGCTGCAGCCCTTTTCAAACAAGACATTTGGTACAATAAATGTCATACTAACCCGCAATTCCGATTATTTTTTGCGCCTTTTCCTACTCTTGACCAAAGGCGCCTAATGCAGAGGTAACACAGATGAAAGTAACTCGCGCAACGTTTGATGATGTGATGGTGCCCAATTATAACCCCGCTGGTATGGTGCCTGTTCGCGGTGAAGGCTCTCGCGTCTGGGATCAGGATGGTGCGGAGTATATCGACTTTGCAGGCGGCATTGCCGTTAATGTGCTAGGCCATTGTCATCCAGAACTGGTGAGTGCACTTAAGGAGCAAGGTGAAAAACTTTGGCACCTAAGTAACGTATTCACCAACGAGCCGTCACTGCGTTTAGCCAGCAAATTAGTTAACGCCACGTTTGCCGATAAGGTTTATTTTGCCAACTCTGGCGCAGAAGCAAACGAAGCTGCCTTGAAACTGGCACGCCGTTGGGCGCTAGATAACCACGGCGAAAATAAGAACCAAATTATCGCCTTTAACAAGGGTTTCCACGGTCGTACATTCTTTACTGTCACTGTAGGTGGACAAGCCGCTTATTCTGATGGGTTTGGCCCTAAGCCAGGTGCAATCGACCACTGCGACTACAATGATTTAGCGGCATTTGAAGCGTTAATTTCAGATGACACTTGTGCAGTCATGATGGAACCGCTACAAGGTGAAGGGGGTATTATTTTACCCGATGCGGACTTTGTTAAAGATGTACGTGCCCTTTGTGACAAGCATAACGCGTTGCTTATTTTTGATGAAGTGCAATCAGGCGTTGGCCGTACGGGGCACTTATACGCCTATATGGGCTTGGGCGTCACGCCGGATATTTTAACCACGGCCAAATCTCTTGGTGGCGGCTTCCCCATTGGTGCCATGTTAACCACTACCGACATCGCCGCTCACCTAAAAGCAGGCACCCATGGCAGTACCTACGGCGGAAACCCGTTGGCATGTGCTGTAGCAGAGCGCGCATTAGACATTGTTAATCAGCCAGAAGTACTTGAAGGCGTAGTGAAAAAAGAGGCGCTGTTTAGAGAATATATTAGTGCGATTAACGAAAAATACGCTGTTTTTGAAGAAGTTCGAGGTCAAGGTATGTTATTAGGCTGCGCGCTTAATGAGAAATATCAAGGCCGAGCACGGGACTTCATGATGGCCGCCACGCAGGAGCACCTCATGTGTTTAGTGGCAGGTGCTAACGTCATCCGTTTCGCGCCTTCTCTTGTTATCCCAGACGAAGATATCAAAGAAGGTTTAGCGCGCTTCGAGCGTGCAGTAGCAGCGGTTGTAAACGCTGAATAACGCCATCACTAGCGAGCAAGCGAACATGAATGTCATTCGTCCGATCAAACAAACCGACTACCAGGCTCTCCACGATATCGCGGTAGAGTCAGGTATCGGCTTTACCTCGCTTCCAGTGAACGAGGAACTGTTACAACGTAAAATTACCAGAGCAGAGCACGCATTTAATAAAAAAAGTGTGACTGCACCTGGTGACGAATCGTACCTTTTTGTTTTGGAAGACAGCGCCACACAAGAAGTGGTTGGCACTACCGGTATTGAAGCCGCTGTGGGTATTGAGGATGCGTTTTACCATTATCATTTAAGCAAAGTGGTACACGCTTCGCGGGAATTGAATATCCACAATACCGTAGAAATTCTTACTTTCTGTAACGACTACACTGGCGTTACAGAAATTTGCACGCTGTTTTTACGGGAAAAAGCGCGCGGCGGTATTAATGGGCGATTTTTATCTAAAGTTCGCTTCCTTTTTATGATGGAACACAGAACAAGATTTTCTGAAACCGTCATTGCTGAAATGCGAGGCGTTAGCGATGAAAAAGGGCGCTCCCCCTTTTGGGAATGGCTAGAAACCCATTTTTTCTCCATGGATTTTCCTACAGCAGACTACTTAACTGGTATCGGAAATAAAGTATTTATTGCAGAGCTTATGCCGAAATACCCGATATACGTCAACCTGTTGAGCAAAGAAGCGCAGGCAGTTATTGGGCAAGTACATACCAAAACCCGCCCAGCATTGCAGTTATTGGAAGAAGAAGGCTTTAGTTGTAGAGGTTATGTGGACATTTTCGATGCAGGCCCAACGGTAGAAGCTAATTTAAGCCACATTAGAACGGCCCAATCAAGCCTTAAGTTGCCCATAGTGATTGATGACGCCACAGCGGCACAAGGCCAAACTCACTATATTATCAACACCTCTGTCGCTGACTTTCGCGCGGTTGCCACCGAAATGGCCGTAAGCGAAGAACAGCAAGTGGCAGTATTAACCCGTCAAGCCGCGGCAGCGCTTAATGTGAGCGAAGGCGAGTATATTCGCTTTGCTCCCGTCAAATTCAGAGACTAATCAAAGGACACCCTCATGCTTCACACACATTTTATTAATGGCGAATGGGTAGCCGGTGAAGGTCACGAACTTTCATCCATAGACCCAGCAAAAAACGTTTCGATTTGGCAAGGTAAATCCGCCACATCAGCGCAAATTGATGCGGCGATTAGCGCAGCTCGCAATGCGTTACCTCAGTGGAGCATGATGTCGGTAGAAGCCCGCCTTACCATTATTAAAGCTTATGGTGAAAAGCTCGCCGAAAACAAAGAACACCTCGCAAAAGTAATGGCACAAGAAACCGGCAAGCCGGAATGGGAAACTGCCACAGAAGTAGGCGCCATGATGGGTAAAATTGGTATTTCCGAGAAGGCTTATTTTGAGCGTACCGGAAATGTTGAGAACCCCATGCCTGTAGGTAAAGCCTTTATTCGCCATAAACCCCACGGCGTTGTGGCAGTATTCGGCCCTTACAACTTCCCTGGGCACCTTCCAAATGGCCACATAGTACCGGCATTAATTGCAGGCAACACCGTGGTGTTTAAGCCTAGCGATCTCACGCCTATGGTGGCGCAAGAGATGGTTAAGTTATGGGCGGCAGCTAATCTGCCTGCTGGCGTTTTGAATTTGGTTCAGGGTGAAGTTGAGACTGGCAAGGCTTTAGCCTCTCACAATGACATAGATGGATTGTTCTTTACGGGGAGTTCCCGTACAGGAAAAATACTGCACGAGCAATTTGCTGGGCACCCCGGCAAAATTCTTGCCCTCGAGATGGGAGGGAACAATCCACTCATCGTTAAGGGTGTTGCCGATACAGATGCGGCAGTTCATGACATCGTGCAGTCTGCTTTTATTACCTCAGGTCAGCGCTGTACCTGTGCACGACGATTGTTTGTCCCTGCGGGGCAGCAAGGTGACGCATTATTAGCCCGCCTTGTTGATGTTACCAAGAACATTAAAATTGGTGACTATGATGCTCAAGAGCAACCTTTCATGGGTGCCATGATTTCGGCGAATGCAGCAAAAGGCATGGTAGCTGCCCAGTCTCAATTGGTTGGCCTTGGCGCCAAAGTGCTATTAGAGCTTACGCAGCCAGATGAAGAAAAAGGCTTTGCTACACCAGGCATTATTGATGTCACAGATATATTAGCGTCATTACCAGATGAAGAGCATTTTGGCCCGCTGCTAAAAGTGATTCGCTATACCAACTTTGATGACGCTATTCACGAAGCAAATAATACCAGCTTTGGCTTATCAGCAGGTTTGCTTGCTGATAGCGAAGAAGATTACCACTATTTCTTTGCTCGAATTCGAGCAGGAATTGTCAATTGGAATCGCCCTATTACCGGCGCCAGCAGTGCCGCGCCTTTTGGCGGCGTGGGAGACAGTGGCAATCATCGTGCTAGCGCTTTCTATGCAGCAGACTACTGTGCTTACCCTGTGGCGTCTGTTGAATTAGATAAAGTGACGTTACCCGGCAAACTTAGCCCAGGTTTATCTTTGTAAACGGAGAAGCGCCAATGCACACGAATATTGATAGCTTGTTTGCTCATTTGTGGCAAGACTACGTATCTATTACGCCATCTGCGCATAAGATTCATGCCCTGTTAGCGGGTGAAAATGAAGAGCGAGAGATTGTTAACGACCATGTCGCCTTTCGAACGTTTGCGCTGGATAAAACCCGTTTAGATACGTTAGCTGCACACTTTCTCGCATTAGGTTACGAAGAAAAAGGCGATTACAACTTTGAGGCTAAAAAGCTTAGCGCCAAACATTTTGAGCATCCTGATGACACCCAGCCTAAGGTTTTTATTAGCGAGCTGAGAGTTAATGAGCTTTCAGAAAAAGCACAAATTATCATTGAACGTCTCGTTGACGCTATGGACGCGGATGCCGTACATGCCGATAATTTTCTCTATTCTGGTCGCCACTGGGCAATCAGTAAAGAAGACTATGATATCTTATTGGACGAGTCGGAATATGCTGCTTGGCTAGCGGCATGGGGATTTAGAGCCAATCACTTTACCGTGAGTGTTAGCCACTTAAACCACATCGACACCTTGAGCGACGTGAATGAACAGCTTAAGGCGGCGGGCTTTGTGTTAAACAGCGCTGGCGGAGAAATAAAGGGCGGCCCCGAGGTATATTTAGCGCAATCCTCCACAATGGCAGACAAAGCTAAAGTGGCCTTCAGTGATGCAGCTGCCGTCATTCCCAGCTGTTTTTATGAGTTTGCTCAGCGTTACACCATGCCCAATGGTGAACGCTACCAAGGTTTTGTCGCCGCCTCCGCAGACAAAATTTTCGAAAGTACTAACGCAAAATAAGCTAAAATCCAAAGCGCGTAATCGCGCTTTGGATTATCATTTAATGATGCCGTTTTCTGCCATAGATGCCTAGGTAAATTCCACATTGTGTTTGGCAAGAAATTGGTCGTAGGGCATTGGCTTGTCAAAGTAAAAACCCTGCATTAAACCTATGTCAGCTTCTTTCATAAAAGGTAGGTAAGATTCTTGCTCAACACCTTCAACCACAATTTCAATCTCTAAGCTGCTTAGCATGGCCACTAGCCCAGTGAAAAGCGCATGCGCTTTGCTGTTTTGATGGATATCTTTCACTAAACTTCTGTCCACTTTGACCACTTCAAACTGGAAACTTCGCAAGTAACACAGTGATGAAAATCCACTGCCGAAGTCATCCAATGACAACCTAAAGCCAGCGTCCCGCAAACGGTTAAGCGCCTGAACAGCGGCACGCTCATCTCGTATAAATATCGACTCTGTTAACTCTAATTCGATCATGGAAGGGTAAACGTCACTGGCTTTGCATATGGCTTTCGCTTGAGAAGGGAAATCTGGGTCTAGCATCTGGTTTACGCTGATATTGATGGATAGGGGCACCGCCATCCCCTGTTGCGATTCCATCATTGAGATATAGTCGCACGCGGCATCCAATGCTTGCAGTCCAATGAGATGATCTAAATTATGTTCCTCAGCAAGAGGGATAAATACCGCAGGCGAAATAATGCCATGAAGTCCAGATATCCACCTGCATAATACTTCCCCTCCTTTAAGCTTACCGTTCAGGTCGTATTTTCCTTGGACATAGTAATCTAGTAGGTGGTTTTCTGTGGCCCGACGCAAATCGTTGACCATGCTCACTTGCTGCGTCATGCTTTCATAAAGGCCTTCTTTATAAAGGAAAACTTGACCTTTCCCCAGCTTTTTCGCTTGATACATGGCCGCATCAGCGCACTGTATCAAGCTTTCCACACTGTCTCCATGTTCTAAAGAGTGAGCCACACCAATACTCGCCGAGAGTATCAGCTCAGTTTGATGAACAGGTATGACTTTCGCTTCAATCTTATTTATTAACGAATTGGCAATTTGTATTGCTTGGGCAATGTCAGTATCTGGCAATACAGCGATAAACTCATCGCCCCCCCATCGTCCCACTTTACCGGTTTGGCCAAATGAATGTATCAGTAAGCTGGCAACACGCTGTAATTCATTGTCACCCTTTTCATGCCCAGCGGTGTCATTAATTGCCTTAAACCCATCGAGGTCAATGAATACCAATATAAATGACGACTTCCCTTCGTAAATGTCTTCTATATACCCTCGAAGGGCGTTTCGATTACTTAAGCCCGTAAGGTCATCATATAGCGCTAACTGCTTTAGCCTATCCTCGTTTTGCTTTCTATCACTTATATCTCGCATAGTTGCAATGAGGTATGAAGACGTTTGCATGTAAGTTTCAAAAAGAGCGATAGAGACATCAACGGGAATTTCCTGTTTCGCGAGGGTGGTCACTTGAGATTCGAACCGCACCTGCTTGTGCGCTGCTAAATTTTTTTGCTCCACTCTTTTTGCACTTAGAAGCTCGTTAAAATTTAGGCCCAGGCAGGCGTCTTTAACAGGGGCTTCTATCAGACGAATAAAGGCTTCATTACATTCGGTAATCAGCAAGGCGGATGACAAAACCAGCATGGGTTCTCTGGAGCTGGCAAACGCTGAGGCCATTAAATGGAAAGATTGCTCTGCTTTTCGTTGCTGAGTAATGTCTTTTGTTGTGCCAACAATGCGCAACGCCTCTCCTGCACTTCCTCTATCAAGCACTCTTCCTCTTAGACGCACCCATTGATAGCCTTGTTGCACTTTAAGCCGAAAAGAAAACTCAATTTTGTCTCGATTACCATGCAGCGCCATTGACCAATGAAACTGTAAACTCTCTAAGTCATCCTCGTGAACTCGAGACATCAAGTCAATGAGTGTGCCAGACCATGTTGAAACTGTATCGGCATGTAACGAGAAAGCGCGGATATCCATCATATCGGTATCAGCTTGCCATTGCCAAAATGACTCTTGCGAGGCCCACAACGCAAGCTCTAGGTTTTTTTGTTCTTGTTGACTTTGCTTTAGAGCACAATAAAGCATTGACGATTTTTCAGAGAGTAACTGTTCAGCACTGCGGCGCGCGGCTTTTTCTCGCTTTAAACGTCGTTCAAGTAACGCGAGTTGTGCTTGCCAGTTTTGATGAGAATGAGTCACCACGCACCTACGAAATAACCTTTAGACTAAATTCATAGGTGTGTGGCGTGTCGAGTTGGTGGGTCTCCCGCTCAAGCTCGCAATCAAAATAATGAGCAGCTCCGTCCATAAGGCCTTCAGCGAGAGGATAAAGTTCACGTTCTGAATAATAACGCAGACGCATTGTAGAATCGGTGCGGGATATAACCGTAAAACGAGGCAAATCAGCATCAGGGTATAGCTTTCTTACCTGAACGTGAATATCACCATCTAAATACTCAAGCATATGCAGCACATCATCTGCACCCGCTAGCACATCACCATGCACGAGAGACAATTTACCAAACAGATAAACGCCAAAATCTCTGAGTAAGTCATTGGCCGACTTACCGGTTTTCTGTACCAAAATACCGACAATTTTTTGCATTTCTTCAAACGGGTAGTAGCCCACCGCGGTGTAGGCACCGTCATTAGTGAGATTGGCTTCTACAATAACTTCGTCAGCGAATTCTGGCGACACCTTGTCTTCAAGCATATCAATTAACGAAGTAAAAACGATCCCTAACATATCAACTCCTTAAGGCTGAGTAGAAAGTGTAGTTCAGGTAAGCGCAACAACAACTTAAAAGTTAGATTATTCGCCGAAAAGCTTAGTCAAACTTAACTCAAAGGCTCACTTTCTGACGTACCTGTGCGGTTTTCAACTTCAATGCTGTCTACCCGTTGCAACCCCCGAGGGAGTTTATTACCTCTTCGTCCTCGCTCCCCTTGATAATGAGTAAGATCATCAAACGTTAGCGTCATATTGCGTTTACCCGCTGAAATTTTCAGTGAAGCGCCGTCAGGAACGATAGACAGTACCTTTACATACTCTTCGCGGCTTTGCGCTTTAGCTGAAGGAATACTCATGAGTTTATTACCCTTCCCTTTGCCTAGGCTCGGCAGGTCTTTTAATGGGAATAACAACATGCGGCCTTCATTTGAAATGGTCAAACACCAGTCTTTTTCTAAATTTGTAACCGGTTGTGGTTTCATCACCTTTGCCCCTGAAGGCAATGACAAGTAGGCTTTACCCGCTTTGTTTTTACTTATCATGTCTTTGAAGGTACCCACAAAACCATAACCCGCATCTGAACCCAGTAGAAACTTGTCGTCATCTGCCGCCATAATCACGTGCTCGAACGACTCGCCACCTACAATAGCAAAGCGACCAGTCAAAGGTTCTCCCTGACTTCGAGCAGAGGGCAACCCATGGGCATCACACGCAAACGTTCGCCCTGACGTATCCATAAATACGGCGGGTTGATTACTTTTCCCTTCGGCACTGGAAAGGTACCCATCTCCAGCCTTATAACTTAATCCTTCGGCATCGATATCATGGCCTTTCGCACATCGTGCCCACCCTTTTTCCGACAGCACCACAGTGACAGATTCGGCAGGTACTAACTCTTTTTCCGAAAGCGCTTTGGCTTCACTACGTTCGACAATAGGCGAGCGCCTATCGTCACCGTAATTCTCGGCATCGGCTAGAATTTCTTTTTTGATCAAGGTTTTTAATCGGCGATCAGACCCTAATAAGGTTTGTAGTTTATCCCGCTCGGCGGCAAGTTCATCTTGCTCACCACGAATTTTAATTTCTTCCAGTTTGGCTAAATGACGTAGCTTTAACTCTAAAATGGCTTCCGCTTGTTTGTCACTTAACGAAAAACGCTGCATCAATTCAGGTTTGGGCTTATCGTAAGTGCGAATAATCTCAATCACTTCATCGATATTCAAAAAGGCAATGAGTAAACCTTCTAAAATATGTAGTCGCGCCAGCACCTTATCTAACCGATACTGTAGACGGCGGGTGACAGTCTCTTTTCGGTATTGCAGCCATTCACTTAAAATAGTACGTAAATCTTTGACCTTAGGCCGTCCATCTAGGCCTATCATGTTTAAATTCACACGATAGTTCTTTTCAAGATCTGTGGTAGCAAACAAGTGCTGCATGAGTTGCGCAGTGTCAACCCGATTAGAGCGTGGCGTTATCACCAAACGCGTGGGGTTTTCATGATCTGATTCATCCCGCAAATCGCTCACCATGGGGAGCTTTTTAGCCTGCATTTGCGCCGCAATTTGTTCAAGTATTTTGGCGCCGGACGCCTGGTGAGGTAACGCAGTTACAATGATATCGCCGTTCTCTTCATGAAAGACCGCGCGCATTTTGATAGACCCTCGCCCGGTCTCGTACAATTTGCGAATATCAGATTTAGGGGTAATCACCTCAGCTTCTGTGGGGTAATCGGGCCCGTTTACGTGTTCGAGCACATCCTGTAAATCCGCTTTACTGTTATCTAGCAATAACGCACAGGCGTTAGCTAACTCTCTCACATTATGCGGCGGGATATCGGTGGCCATTCCCACTGCAATGCCAGTCACGCCGTTCAATAAAATGTGCGGTAGGCGTGCAGGGAGCATGCTAGGTTCTTGCAGGGTGCCATCAAAGTTTGGTACCCAGTCGACTGTGCCTTGCCCTAACTCATTAAGTAGTACTTCTGAGAAGCGTGATAACTTTGCTTCCGTATATCGCATGGCCGCAAACGATTTTGGGTCGTCTGGCGCGCCCCAGTTCCCTTGCCCATCCACCAGCGGGTAACGGTAGGAAAATGGCTGAGCCATGAGCACCATAGCTTCATAACAGGCAGAGTCACCGTGAGGGTGAAACTTACCAAGGACATCACCCACGGTACGCGCCGATTTTTTGTATTTCGCGTTCGCGCTTAATCCTAAATCGGACATGGCGTAGATAATACGTCGTTGCACCGGCTTTAAGCCATCTGCGATATGTGGCAGGGCTCTGTCCATAATGACATACATAGAATAATTCAGGTACGCATCTTCGGTGAACCGTCTCAAGGGAAGCTGTTCAACACCGTCGCGGTTTATTATGATCTCGTCGCTCATGATAATTTTTCGTTTTGTTATTTGTACTATCGAACGTTAACCGTCAAGTTAACGAGCGGTGTAATGAGAAGAAGCCAAATTAGCACACTGCAAGCACCCTTTCATCGTGGTGCTGCTTTTGTATTGTGAGGTAAAGCGAAGACTTGTGCAATAACACTCACCCGTGATGCGCTTGTACGTCATGATTTTGCGCACCCTTTGTACATTCTGTAATGAAGTGGTTTAATACTCCGAGAATATCAAGAAATAGAAACCTCATGCGCGTTTGCCAATCGTTATTTATACTCTTTTTGCTGCACTTAGTGCTGCTGTGCCCTGCTTATGCCCAGCATACTCAACAGCTGTTTGAAGAAGATACCAGTATCGAGTTATCTAAGTCTCTCTATTATCTGCATGAGACAGACCTGCCTCTTACCATTGGTGATGTAAGCAACAGACGCAGCGATTTTCGTATGCACCCCCATGACAACCCTAACTTTGGCTTCCGTTCACAAGGTATGTGGTTACTTACTTCTTTTGCAAATATCACCAACGAAGAAGATTGGGTGCTCACTATCAATTTCAGCCAACTCGATAAAGTGGATTTTTACCTCGTTCAAGATGGCAATGTCCTCAGCCAAAGCCATCAAGGTAAATCCCAGCAAGAGCAACGATTTCGCGTCCCCACCTTCAGAGTTCACTTACCCAACCCCGAGCGGGTTGACGTGTATATCCGTATAGAAAGCCAGTCATCGAGTCTGATTACTCCCCTCAAAATCCAACCAGAGCCATTACATAGTACCTATTTTCAGTGGGACAGCCTGCTTTGGGGGCTATTTTATGGTGGGTTACTTATCTTAGCCGTTTACAACTTAGTGCTTTTCTTTGGCGTGAGGGAAAAGAGCCTAATTGCCTACATCGGCTATATCTTCGCCGTTATCCTCTGGCAATTTGTATGGGGTGGGCATATCCACTTTTTCTTTCCCTCAGGTATACCTACCTGGTTGGTGGGGCATACTGAACTTATTTTTGTGATTATAGGCATATGCTCTGGTTTGTTTACGGTTAGCTTCCTAGAAACCAAACAAAACGCGACCATGGCACACCCCATAATTATGCTGCTTCTTTTTGTACAGGCAGCTGTTGGTGGAATTTGCTTTACTGATGTACTGCCGTCCATATGGAAAAACAACTTAGTTTATGGTGTAGGTTTAATCGCCATATGTAGCTATATCTACGCGGGCTTCGAGGCTTTTTTCAATCACTTTAAGCCCGCGCGCTATTTTATGGTTGCATGGTCTATGCTGGCGCTGGGTGCCATTATTGGCATGCTAAGCTTGATTGGCGTATTGCCATCTAATGACTTCACCACCTATTGCTTTCAGGCCGGCGTATTTTTTGAATCTGGCTTGTTTTCATTGGCGCTTATGGAGAAAAGCCGAAGCCAATTGGAGCTTGAAGTTGCACAAGCCACCGACGATTTACGCAACAATATGGAGCTAATAGAAGAGCAAAACGCCAGGCTGGATATTGCCCGCAAAGACGCTATAAAAGCCAGCAATGTTAAATCACAATTTCTTGCCAATATGAGCCATGAAATCAGAACGCCGCTGAATGCTATTTTAGGGTTTAGCCGTGAGTTAACTAATGCCGATTTACCTAACGAGCAACAGGAACAAGTGCGTATCATCGATACCGCAGCAGACAACCTACTCACTATTGTGAATGACGTTTTAGACTTTTCTAAAATTGAAGCTGGCAAGCTACAAATTAACAACCAGCCATTTTCACCTAACAAGCTGTTAGAAGAGATGGTCACTCTCATGGCAAAGTCTGCGCACAGCAAAAAATTAGAGTTTGTCCTTGATGTAGCGCCGCTACCAGAAAAGCTCATTGGCGATGTATTTAGAATAAAACAGATCCTTAATAACTTGCTGAGTAACGCCCTTAAGTTTACTTCATCAGGTACTATCACCTTGGCGGTATCGGGTCGCTCTTTGCCCCATGGCATTCATGAAATCAATATTGTGGTAGAAGATACCGGCATTGGTATAAGCCGCCAAGATCGCAAAAAACTCTTTAGTGCCTTTTCACAGGTAGACGATGCGCTCAACCGAAATTATCAGGGCACCGGCTTGGGTTTAGTGATCAGTCGAGAGCTCGTGCGCTTGATGCGGGGAGATTTAACCTTAAAAAGCATACCCGGCTTAGGCTCAACCTTTAATGTGACGTTAAGAACGAACCATTTAAGCCAAAAATATGCATTAAGTACCGACCCAGACTGGCAGAACAAACATGTGGTTATCTATGACCCCATACCCGCCACACGACGAGCAAGCGCAGCTATGTTGACTCGTTTGGGTGCAAAAGTCACCAGTGTAGAGTCGTTAGACTATCTTTCCAACCTAACGATATGTCCCGACTTTTTCATGGCTACCGCCCCTGTGAGTAAATTGAACCAGCGAGATACCTTGCTTAGCCGGTTTGTACAGTTTCCGGCGAAAAAGCGCATTTTATGGTATTCAGGTCCTGAGCCTTTCACACAGTATCCAGGCTTAACTCAGCATTTTAATACGCAACTTAGAATGCCGATGACCGCCACTAAACTAGATGGCTTAGTACACAGCAAGAAAACGCAGTCACGAAACCCGTTGCAGCAGAAAATTAATGCCCTTCCCAAAGCGCGCATATTAGCGGTAGACGACATGGACATGAATTTAAAACTGCTCCATACCTGGTTAGACGGTTCTCCTGTCACCCTTATCACTACCAATAGTGGTCAGGATGCGGTTAGCCGCTGTCAAACCCAAGAGTTCGACCTTATTTTAATGGATGTTCAAATGCCAGGAATGGACGGTTTACAAGCATCTAGAGGGATTAGACAAACGCCATTGAATTTAGGTACCCCCATTATTGCGGTGACTGCTCACGCCTTTAAAGAAGAGCAAGAGCGGCTTCTTGCTTCAGGAATGGACGACTACTTACCTAAGCCCATTGAACTCGCACAGCTCATCGACTTAATTCGTTCTTGGTGCCACCAAGTTGAACCCGCACACATCACGCTACCGAGTATTGATTGGCAGCTCGCGCTCAAGCGGGCAAACCAAAATCACGAGGCCGCGAAGGAATTGCTGACGGACTTTATCGAACTCCTGCCCGACGCTATCGTCACCATAAGAACACTGTGGGAAAAGCGCGATTTCAATGGTTTAAAAGCAGAGATACACAAGCTTCATGGTGCCTGTTGCTATACCGGGGTCCCTCGCCTGCAAAACCTGGCTGACGAACTAGAAACGGCGCTAAAACTGGGCCAGTACTTTATTGTTGAAGAGCACATTCCTACCTTCCTGAATGAAGCTCAGCAAATGGTGATAGACAGTAAAAAATCAATTATTCATTGAGAGATGATTGTGCCTCTCGCTTTAATTGTGCACGTGCTTGCTGGCACTGTGCAATTAACGCAGCAAATTCGGTTGGGGTGCGATCGATATCGGACGTGGCAATATACACATCAAAACCAAGCCTACGCCTAAGTTCAACCATGCGATTTGCCAGCATAGCTTTCACCCCCGTGAGGACTGTGCCGTCACTTAGCGTAAAGTGCTTGTCATCGAACATAGACTGCTCATAACAACTGCCCGTGGCGCAATTATCCTCTGAGTTTTGCAATAAAAGAGGCCGTTGCTCCATCAGTAAGTGGGTGGCTAATCGGGGCGATATAGAATGCAAAAAATGGCGGTAGTCTTTAAGTTTAAACCCCACCGTTTCTAACTCTACGTGGGTTAGGCCCGCTCTCACCTTTGGGCAATCAGCCCGTTGCAGGTTGTCCCAGTCAATTTGCCAACGCCCTAACCTATGGCGATAGATAATATGCTCTGGAGTCATCTCCAAACTAAATTCGGGCTCACGAACTTTGAAGTAGCCTATTAACAGGGCGATTAAAGATGCGCTGGTAATAAAGATACCAGCCAATACCAACCAAGATGGTAACAATACGAACCAAAGTGCAGAAACAAATAACCCGACCAAGCCAATGACAATAGAGGTAATTCCGTTACTTTTAGACGCAGCACGAATATAAATGGGTTCAGCGTTATCGCCAGACATAAAAATACACAACCATCATTATGATGCCCCAGACCACGTAAAGGCGAAGCCGAAAACAGGCAGGGCAATGTGTTTGCCACCAGCGCTGCGGCGATGAATCCTGCTGAAGCTTTTTGTTCATAAAACCAATACGTGCATGTTAAAGCAATAGTTTACCCTGCAAATAGGTGTTTTGTTAACGGCTAACGCGATAACGATAGCGTTGAAATGCTGCCACCACAGTAGGCGTGAAAACCAAAGATAATATAACAGAGAAACCTACCCCACCGGCAAGTACTACCGCCAGGGGTGGCCAAAAGCTACCTTCGCTGAACAATAATAGTGGAACCAAGCCGCCCACTGTAGTGAATGTAGTCGATAAAATATGTCGGCTACACCCCATGGTTTCCTTAACAATTTCCCGAGTATCGCCGTGTTTGGCTTTGGGGTTTGCACTAATTGCGGCGATAACCACGATGGAGCCATTGATAGCAACGCCAATAAGCCCGGCGCACCCGAGTAACGGATTAAAGCCAACGGGCAAACCCGATAACCAAAGGCTAAACATACCCAAACCCACTGAAAGTATCGCCACAAGCGCAATAACACCTGCCATACGCAAGCTACTAAATGTGAGAATAAGTGTGGTGATCATGAGCACAAGCAGGACAGGTGCATAGGTTCCTAACTGGCCTAAAGCTTGTTGCTGCTCATCGGCATCCCCGGCTAAATGGATGCGATACCCTTGGGGCAACGACAATTGCTGAGCCAGCTTTTCTCTAAGGGCATTACTGGCGTCTACCGCGGGAACACCCGGCAATAAAAACGCTTGTACGCGATTAACCCTTTCTCCATCCTGCCGCGTGATACTGCTAATGGCAGGTGCTAACGTTAACAAAGATACCGCACTTAATGTGGACCACATTTGCGCATTTTCAACGGGCAAGGGCATTGCCCCAATGCCTGACACATCTTCTCTGAAATCGGCTGATAACCTTACTTTCACGGGAATTTCCTCGGTGCTTTCTAGCACAGAGCCGCCCGCTAGACCTGAAAAATTCACTTGCATCTGACTGGCGAGATCGGACAACGACATACCTAAATAAGACAAGGTATCGCTGTCGGCTTTTACTTTGAGTTCTGGCTCGCCAATGGTAATACTGGCAATCGATTGGGAAACGCCCGGCACTTCAGAAATCAAATAGCGTACTTGCTGTCCCAGTTCGTTTAGTACCTCTAAATCGGGGCCAAATATTTCCACTTCTACAGGGGCGGCAATGGGGGGCCCTTGACCAAAGGCCCTGACAACCACTTGAACATTAGGCATTTGTTCATCGAGTGTTGATTGTAAAGTAGCAATAAGTTGTGAAGCTTGAGCAACGGTTTCAGTGGTTACTACGGCATTAGCGAAATTAGGCAAATTATCGCGGGTCATAATTTGGTTGTAATACACCGAGGGAGCAGATCCGCCCACTAACCAGCTAACTTGTTCTACTCCAGGGCTCTGACGGATAATAGCGTCTGCTTCTATAGCCGCCGTTTGGGTATGAGCAATACTGCTACCGTCTTTGGTCCAAAGGTACACTTCAAACTGGTCTCTATCGGCGCTTGGAAAGAAAACATTGGCCAAGGTGCCCGATAGAATAAAGCCAGAAAAACAAAATACGAGCACGATGGGGATAACCCACCATGGTTGCTTAATCCAGCGTCCGAGTTGCACACTAAAACTGTGCGACAAATTAGGCGCTTGTAAGCCAACTTGCCACCAGGATTTCACGGCGATACTGTCAGTTTGTGTACCTTTTGGTAAAAAGCGCGCAGCAAGTGCAGCAATGATAGTTAATGAAATGAATAACGAGCCAATTAACGCCATGACCACGCTGATAGCAATGGGCCCAACAAAATCTCCAATATTACCGTTAAGCAAGAATATCGGCATGAAGCCTAACACTGTGGTCAACGTAGAGGCCAATAAAGGGGCAAATAAATGAGACACACTTTTCGCCATAGCCCCAACTCTGGTAAGGGCTGGGTCTTGCAGATTGATTCGTATTTCATCTGTAATGACAATGGCATTGTCTATTAATAACCCGATGGCGATAATCATGCCGAAAATCGACATTTGATGAATTTGCTCATTATAGAAGTTTAACGAAAACAAGGCGAAGGCAGCGCAAAGGGGTAAAGCTAGACCCACAATCCATGACGCTCTAAACCCCATGAATAAAAAGATAACTAGCATCACCACGGCACATCCCATCACCAAATTTTCTGATAAATCAGCCAGTCTTTTTCCGGTGTATTTATTCTGTTCGAAGGTGGTATGAGCGGTCACCGTACCTTTAAAATCTTGATTGAATTGGTCTACTACCGCAAGGGCATTTTGCGTCCACACATCAGCCCTTAGCGAGGTTTGCATACGCGCTGCTACAAATATGACTTCTTCGCCGTCAACCAGGGCTATGTCGGAACGAGGGGTGGTATAGCCGCGCGTGACATCCGCTATATCGTCCACCCGTAAATAGCGACCTTGCTGGTTAATAAGCGGGATGGCTGCAATGGTGGCAATACCATCTAATCCTTCTGCCACGCTAAAACGTAAGTTATTCCGCTTTGTATCTAACACCCCCGCAGGAAGCTTTGGATCGGCGGCTTGAATGACACGACTCACTTGTTGCAGAGTAAGCCCTGTAGCCGCCAGCTTTTGTGGAGAAATACTGACACTAATTTCCTCCTCAGGCGCACCATAAATGCGAACAAGTTCTGTACCGTTAACATTGCGAAGGCGATCGGTAAGTTCTTCTGCAAGTCGACCCACCAATGTGAGCGGTGTGTTTTCAGGGTACTCAGCGGAAAGGCTAAGTAATAGAGTAAACGCGGTGGCGCCCCGCTTTTCATCAAAAACCGGGGCAGCAACCCCCTCAGGAAACGTTTCTGCAACGGCGTTAATACTGTCTCTTATCTCGCTAAATAGCTGTTCGTTACTACTATTATCAATCCAATCTTGAGTTTCAATGTTGATAACAGAGATACCCGCTCGAGACGTAGACTTCACCTCTTTTATTTCGTAGATTTCCCGTAATTCATCTTCAATCACGTCGCTCACTAAGGCCTCTACTCGGGCCGCCGATGCGCCGGGATAAGCGGTAATAACGAGCGCATTTCGGGTATCAATTCTTGGGTCTTCTAGTCGAGGTAGCGCAGACAATGCAGAGAGGCCTGCCACAAGGAGGATCACCAAACTTAAAATAAGTAGGTGTCCATTACGGTAAAACAGGGTGTACCAGGGGTAATCTTTACTTTCTTCGACAGGGATAAATTTCATTGCCCAGTTCCTGTGGTAACAGGCGAAGTAGAGGACACCCGCACAGCTTGCCCTGGCGATAATTTATGGGTACCACTCACCACAAATTGCTGCCGGTCACGTATAGCACCGCGAACAAATGCTCGCTCTCCATCAGTGAAGAGTACTTCCACAGCCCTCCCTTCTAACGTCTGCGTTTGTGGATTAACCACAAAAACACGCCACAACCCTCTCAAGCCGTTACTGAGTGCCCCCACTGGCAGCCAAGTGCCAGTCTCGGCATGTCTTTTTTCGCCACGAACTTTTGCCATATCACCGGGTCGCAAGCCATCTTCAGCGTTCACGGAGACCAAAACATCAATGGTGCGGGTTTGACGATTCCGTATAGGGAGATGTTGCAGTACCTTTCCATTTAACTGACCATTTTCTAACTCAACAGAGACTATCTCACCCAGCGCAAATATAGACAACATGTCGGCGGGAACGGCTAAGCGAATTTGATATGCCTGTTTACTGGTTAAAGTAAACAGTGGAGTCCCTGCTGCCAGCACGCCCCCCTCATCGACATAGCGAGCACTGACAGTACCTGAGAAGGGAGCCAGCAATCGGGTTTTGTCGCTGTCAACGGTAAGGCTGGCTAGCGTAGCGTTGATTTCTTCAACTTGCGCCTGTGCGGATGCTTGAGAGGCATTAGCTTCATCAAGCTGTTGTGAAGAGATGAGCTTTTTATCCACTAAGGTTTTCACCCGAGACAACGTCGTGTTCGCAAGGGTTAAGTCTGCATTTGCCCGTGCTAATGAGGCTTCTAGTTCAACTTGCCTTGCTCGTAAACGCTCAGTATCAAGGGTGGCCATTACCGCGCCTTTTTCAACCCAGTCACCTTCCTCGTTGAAAATAGCCGTGACTTGCCCTGCACTATCAAACGATAAATCTGATGCATTCGGTGACTCGACAAGACCGTACACATAGACAGAGGTCACAAAACCTTCTTGAATATGGAGAGTATTAGTCTCAACACGGGCAGTTCGAGCATCACTGGCCTGTTGAGGCGCACCATTAAGGCCAGCTGCAAACATTAACGTGACTAATACTAAGGCAAATAATCCGATAGCAATATAAAGTGATAGTGTCCCTTTTACGGGGTGGTGAGTGGTACTATTCATGACTAAAATCCTTAGCAATCGCCATCCAATTTGGCATTCTAGTGCTGACATGCTAATTTATAAATACTAGACCGTCCAGTTTGATATTAATATTTTTTTAATGAGAGGTTAAATTGTCTGTGACAGAACCCCGTCGCCAAGGGCGTCCAAAGAGTGAAGAGAAGCGACAAGATATTCTTAAAGCTGCATCAACCCTCTTTTTGAAGGAAGGCTTTGCCAATACCTCCATGGATTCGGTAGCTAAAGCCTCTGGGGTATCGAAACAAACGGTTTACTCTCACTTTTCTAGTAAAGATAGCCTTTTTAAGGCGGCAATTGGTTCAAAATGCCGCTCGTACCAACTCGATGCGTTGCAAATAGAAGACGATGCTAAAGCCCAACCTATGCCCAAGTATCTCACCAAGGTAGGCACGCAATTTATTAAACTTTTGCAAGACCCTGACGCTATAGCGCTGTTTCGCGTCATTATTGCTGAAGGTGAAAATAACCCTCGTGCTGCCGAGCTGTTTTATCAAGCCGGCCCGTTAGCCACATTAGATACACTAGGCGCAGCATTTAAGCGCTACGGCAGCCCTACGCTGAGCACTGAGTTAGCCCATAAGTTAGCCTTTGATTTTTGTGCATTGCTGAAAGGTGAATTTCACACCATGCTTTTATGTGGCCTTCGTCAACCCATGACAGAATCAGAAATTAGCGCCCATGTCGCGCCAGCAGTAGAAAAAATTACCACCCTATTTACGGCATATTGTATGAAATAAACCCCACTTTATAACAGGGCGCTACGCCTAAATTACCCTGCCAATATATCACCGAGAAGGATTACATAGCCTTAGCTTTGTTATAC
>Ga0208318_100071_pt1 | contig 41610 bp, 42 predicted proteins | sample Virmet3747_4435_FD_185739 | JGI IMG/M metagenome (GOLD analysis project Ga0208318, IMG submission 185739) | Marine viral communities from the Southern Atlantic ocean transect to study dissolved organic matter and carbon cycling - metaG... | ecosystem: Environmental > Aquatic > Marine > Oceanic ... | reverse complement strand
GGGGCCTTTTTTTTGACAAGGAGAACCCGTAGATAATTGAACGGCGTTTCTGTTAGCCCATGAATATTGATAGTAATGAAGGGGGGATGACAAATAGGGATGAATGCAAAGTTAGGTTAATACGAAAAGAAGCTAATCGAAAAAGCCGAAGGTGAATGGTTTCTAAGGAGGATAGGGTTAAGGTGAATAATATTTAATAGGCAAGAAAAAACCCACCTCCGTCAACCACCAGGTAATCAACGGAAACAGGCCTTTATTGAATTAGTTTATTATTTTAACGCTCTGGCTCTTCTAAGAACCCAATGTTCTCAGCGTGAAGGCCTTTAGGGCCCTGCTGCACATCATAGGTCACCTCTTGACCGGCTTTTAGTGAGCGATATCCTTCCATTTGGATTGTAGAATAGTGCGCGAAGATGTCTTCTCCGCCATCCTCGGGAACAATAAATCCAAACCCTTTTGCGTTGTTAAACCACTTAACTTTTCCAACCGCCATACTTCGACTTCCTCTTAATCCTTGAACTCACACGTTTATGCCCCCACAATAGAAATTGGTGGCATTGCGATATTGCCTTTGGCAAAACAACATCACTATCAAAATGTAGATTTTTTAACCATATTATGTCAAGAGCAAATGCGAATTAATTTTATACAAAAGTTATACGACATCTGCTGGCAAAGCACTATTATTAAGTTATGAGTAAAGACAACACAATTGACATCGAAAAGGAAAAGCAAAAAGACGCGCAGCGAAAAACACCGCAGCCGCCGCCTATGTATAAGGTGTTGTTGAACAATGACGACTACACCCCCATGGACTTTGTCATTGAAGTGCTCATGCATTTTTTCAATATGGATGCTGAGAAAGCCAATCAACTTATGCTTACGGTTCATTATCAAGGAAAAGCCGTATGTGGCATATTCACTGCAGAGATTGCAGAGACAAAGGTAATGCAAGTCAACCAATATGCACGAAAGCAAGGTCATCCACTGATGTGTACTATGGAGCCGGCGTAAGTCAATTTGTAGAGGGCGAGCGATATGTTAAATAAAGAATTAGAGCAGACGTTAAACAATGCGTTTGTATTTGCTAGAGAGCACCGTCACGAGTTTATGACGGTAGAGCACCTGTTGCTGGCACTGTTAGATAACTCTGCTGCGCGCGAAGCGTTGCATGCTTGTGGTGCAGACATTGAGGCAATAAAGAGCGAATTAATCGCTTTCGTGAAAGATACTACCCCGTTAATTCTTGATGATCAGCTTAACGAAAGAGAAACTCAACCGACTTTAGGATTTCAACGTGTCCTGCAGCGGGCAGTCTTTCACGTGCAATCATCGGGCAAAGATGAAGTTACCGGTGCCAATGTGCTTGTGGCTATTTTTAGCGAACAAGAATCTCAGGCTGTATTCATCCTCAAGAAATCTGATGTGACTCGCTTAGATGTTGTGAACTTTATCAGCCATGGTGTGAGTAAGTCTGATGACGAAGCACCGGTAAATTCAGACTCGTTGGAAGAAGGCGAGTCTACAGATGACAGCGGTTCTGCGCTCAGCAAGTACTCAACAGACTTAAACAAGCACGCGAAAGAAGGGAAAATCGACCCGCTTATCGGTCGAGACCTGGAAGTTGAGCGTACGATTCAGATTTTATGTCGCCGACGCAAGAACAACCCATTACTGGTGGGGGAAGCTGGCGTGGGTAAAACAGCGATTGCTGAAGGTTTAGCTTATCGTATTGTGAATAACGATGTGCCAGACGTCATTGCTGAAAGTACAGTTTACTCTTTGGACTTAGGCGGATTATTGGCGGGTACCAAATACCGTGGTGATTTTGAGAAGCGTCTAAAAGCGATTCTGAAAGAGCTGTCGAAAGACGAGCACGCCATATTATTCATTGATGAGATTCATACCATCATTGGAGCTGGGGCAGCGTCAGGCGGGGTGATGGACGCGTCTAACTTGCTTAAGCCTAAATTATCCAGTGGTGAGTTACGCTGCATTGGCTCAACCACCTATCAGGAATACCAAGGTATCTTTGAGAAAGATCGCGCGCTGGCACGCCGCTTCCAAAAAGTGGATGTGACTGAGCCGAGTGTGAGTGATACAACTAAGATATTACTTGGTCTGAAAAGCCGTTATGAAGAGCACCATAATGTGCGCTTTACACAAAAAGCGATTCAAGCGGCGGCAGAGCTTTCGGCTAAATACATTAACGAACGCCATTTACCTGATAAAGCCATTGATGTGATGGATGAGGCAGGGGCTAGTCAACGGTTGTTGCCACAGTCTAAGCGTAAGAAAACCATTAATGTGGCAGATATCGAACAGATTATTGCCAAAATGGCGCGTATCCCTGAGAAGTCGGTATCAGCGTCTGACAAAGAAGTTCTTAAGAACCTAGGGCGTAACCTTAAGATGGTCGTGTTTGGCCAAGACAAAGCCATAGAGACGCTAAACGACGCTATTCTATTGTCTCGTTCTGGTCTAGGCGCTGAAGAAAAGCCCATTGGTAGCTTTTTGTTTGCAGGCCCAACCGGGGTAGGTAAGACGGAAGTGACCCAACAATTGGCCAAAATAATGGGTGTGGAGCTTGTACGCTTCGACATGTCGGAGTACATGGAGCGCCATGCTGTTAGCCGCTTGATAGGTGCACCTCCAGGTTATGTGGGGTTCGATCAAGGCGGTTTACTCACCGATGCTGTCATTAAAAATCCGTATTCGGTGGTGCTGCTTGATGAAATTGAAAAAGCCCACAGTGATATTTACAACATTCTATTGCAAGTGATGGATCACGGTACGTTAACCGACAATAACGGCCGTAAGGTCGATTTTAGAAATGTTGTATTGGTGATGACAACCAACGCGGGTGTTCAGGAAACTGTGCGTAAATCCATTGGCTTTAAGCAACAGGATCATAGTCACGATGCACTTTCTGAAATTAATAAAGTGTTTACCCCTGAATTTAGAAACCGTTTAGATGGCATTATCTGGTTTAATCATCTTGATTCTGAAATCATCTTACAGGTGGTTGATAAGTTTATTATTGAGTTACAGGCTCAGTTAGACGTAAAAGGTGTATCACTGGAAGTGTCTTCTGAAGCACGGGCTTATCTTGCGGAGAAAGGTTACGACAAGTCTATGGGGGCTAGACCCATGTCTAGGCTAATTAAAGAAGAGCTTAAGAAAGAGTTGGCTAACGAACTTCTGTTTGGTGAATTAACCAAAGGCGGTAACGTTAAAGTTGATTTAGACAACGATAAGCTGCGTTTTGATTATTCTGGCGTCGATGCGGTAAAAGAAGAAGCAGAGCCGAGTTAATGCTTGGCTAAGCGCTTCTGCGTTTACCCCATCTTCTAGTCATATGCTGAAAACACCATTAAAAAAGCCCGATGAATTCATCGGGCTTTTTTCTTATGCGTTACCGCTTAATGGCTCGTTATCTGGCGCGATAAATAATACGACCTTTAGTTAAGTCGTATGGAGTCATCTCAACAGTGACCTTATCGCCAGTAAGAATTCGGATATAGTTCTTGCGCATTTTTCCAGAAATGTGTGCTGTCACAACGTGACCGTTTTCTAGTTCTACGCGGAACATAGTATTAGGTAGGGTATCAAGCACCGTACCTTCCATTTCAATACAATCTTCTTTTGCCATGTAAAGCAGTTACCTCAGTAATTCAAATTTTTTGCCGCGCAGACCTTAACCAATCTTGCCTTGCGTGTAAAGTAATTAAGCAGGATTTTTATCAAAACGGGTCCAATTGTTGCCAAGAAACTGCTCATAGGGATAAAACTGGTGTTTGTATGACATTTTTTGGCAATTTTTTACGTAATAACCAAGGTACAGAAATTCGTAGCCGTCCTGTTGCGCTTGGGCTATTTGGCTTAAAATCATCCAGGTACCCAGGGAATCTGACGTATAGTCGGGGTCATAAAATGTGTACAAGGCAGAAAGTGCTCTGTGCTGAGCACCATTTTCAACCACATCGGTCACCGCCACGGCGACTAACTTGTCACCATCGTAGGCTTCAATAAAGAGGGGCTTTTTCCAATCACATAATATAAAGCTTTCAAATTGGGTTTTTGATGGCGGATACATACTGCCATCGGTGTGCCTCTCATTAATGTACTTTTCGTACAATGGATAGTATTGATGATTTTGCGTGTACGCACATTTAATAGAAAGGTGCGCATTACGCTTTTTAACCCGTTTTTGGCTGCGTGAGGGTGTAAATGCATCAACGGGAATTCGTACCGATTGACAGGCATTACAATCTGGGCAGTGAGGGCGATATATTTGCTCACCACTACGTCTAAAGCCAACCTGTATAAGTTGACCATAGCGCAAGGCTAATTGCTCGGTGCTGTCTGCATACACCAATAGTTGTTCACGTTCGTCTGGCAGATAACTACACCCAAATATTTGGGTAATACCAAATTTCACGGTGTGATCTCCTGTTTACGCCACTGCGCTTGATATGTAGGGCTTAAGCGGCCTTCTTCCGTGAGTGTATCGTTATGTTGGTTGAGTTTGTTGATAAAGGTTTCCCGAGTGATGGCCTTAGCGCCTAAGGACGTTAAATGCTCGGTAGGTAGCTGGCAGTCAATAAACGCCATGCCGTTGGCTTTCATATGTTCCACTAGCGCGAGCATGGCCAGCTTAGAGGTATTACTTTTCCTGTGAAACATAGACTCACCACAATACACCTGACCAATACCAACGCCATACAAGCCACCTACTAGTGCTTCACCTTCCCACACTTCTACTGAGTGGGCTAGCCCTAACTCATGTAAATGACAATACGCCTCTTGCATATCTTTGGTTATCCAGGTTTCATCACTGAGTGTGTCTAAGCTAGGGTGATGCCTTGGAATGGTCGCACAGGCGTGAATGACGCGCTCAAAGCTATGATTTAGCGTGACTTTATATCGCTGCTTTCTGGCTAACTTACGGAGGCTTTTAGTGCATACAAAATCATCTAGTTCGATAATCGCACGCGGGGTGGGAGACCACCACAACAAGGGTTCATTGTCACTAAACCAAGGGAAAATGCCCTGGGAATAGGCTGAAAATAAGCGCTGAGGGCTTAAGTCTGCGCCAAACGCGAGTAAGCCGTTAGGCTCTTCAAGTGCATGATGAACAGAAGGAAACGGTGTATCTACATCTAGTTGAGGAAGCGCAATCATAGTATTGAGACATACATTGTATTGAGAAGTACAATAGCTAAAATAAAAAACCCTGCTGAAATTTTAGCAGGGTTCTTATTAGGCGTCTTCTTTAACCTTGTTCTGGCATTGTACCATCAAGGAATTTTTCGGCATCAAGGGCGGCCATACAGCCTGTACCGGCGGAGGTAATAGCTTGGCGATAAATATGGTCACTGACATCACCGGCGGCAAACACCCCCGGAACGCTGGTTTGTGTTGCGTTGCCGTTAGTGCCACTGTTAACCACAATATAGCCATCTTTCATTTCTAACTGGCCTTCAAAGATATCCGTATTAGGTTTATGACCAATGGCGATGAATAGGCCCATGACATCGAGGGTTTCCGTGGCGTCGCCTTGGCTGTCTTTAATACGAATTTGGGTAACGCCCATTTCATCACCTAGCACTTCGTCTAATTGACGGTTAAGGTGCAGAACCACATTGCCGTTCTCAGCTTTATCTCGGAGACGTTGTTCTAGAATTTTTTCACTTCTAAACGTATCGCGGCGGTGAATAACGTGCACTTCTGAAGCGATATTCGATAAATAAAGTGCTTCTTCCACTGCGGTGTTGCCACCACCTACTACCGCTACTTTTTGGTTGCGGTAAAAAAAGCCGTCGCAGGTTGCGCATGCAGACACACCCTTACCCATGAAAGCTTGCTCAGACTCCATACCTAAGTACTTGGCAGACGCCCCTGTGGCAATAATAAGAGCATCGCAGGTGTAAGTGCCATTGTCGCCATATAAGGTATAAGGGCGTGTGGTTAAATCGGTTTTGTTGATATGGTCAAAAATGATCTCGGTATCAAATTTTTCTGCATGTTTTTGCATGCGCACCATTAAATCGGGGCCAGTAAGACCTTCAGGATCACCCGGCCAGTTTTCAACTTCGGTCGTGGTGGTCAATTGTCCGCCTTGTTGGATACCCGTAAGAAGAACTGGTTCTAGATTAGCGCGCGCTGCATATACCGCAGCGGAATAGCCAGCCGGGCCTGAACCTAAAATAAGAAGACGAACGTGTCTACTTTCTGCCATTTTTATCTCCAACTTATGCTCTTTTTGTGTGAGCGAATACTGTCATACTGTGCTAGGTGAGGCCGCTGAAGGCTTTTTTCAACCACCTTTTGAATGTTAACGAGGTTTCTTTGAAATCTCGATGTATCTATGATGCCTTGACGGGTGAAAAATGTCACTGTTATGTCAGGGGGGATAAATGAAAAAATCGGTATTGGGGTAAAATTATTTCACCTTCGCTGAATTTACATGATCTACAGACGAACTTACCTTGTATTAGACAAAAAGCGTATTACAATTCGTTTAAAAGCGCGCTTAAATGTACGTGTTTGTATTTTTGTGCTCGCAATGCGTTTTTCCGGTTTATGGGGTGATCTATGTCACAGTCAATAATAACTCTGCTAAAAGATGGTCAGCAGTACCTAGAAACATGGCCGGTTCGCCGTGAGTTGTTCGCCCATTTCCCAGAGTGTAGGGTGGTTGCTGCAACAAAGTTTGCGGTAAAAACCATGCCGCCAGCAGCTATTTTGGCTTGCGCATTGTTGCTACAAAATATGGGGATGCAGTATTTACCTCAAACCATTGCTATTGGTGCGTTTTTCTTAAGCTTACCTTTGCAAGGTATGTTGTGGCTTGGGCACCGTTCAAATCAATATTTACCGCCGCAACTCAATCACTGGTATCAAGATATCCACCGTAAAATGCGCGCGGAAGGTTGCCATTTAGCATCGCTAAAATCTAAACCCAAATATAAAGAACTTGCTCAGTTGCTGAAGACCGCGTTTGACGATTTAGACCGTGTGTTCACCCAGCAGTGGTTCCGATAACCCCCGAGCGCTTCTCTCCAATTTAAATCGCAGTGAGTGTTTCACCGCAACGTTTGCATCGATATTGTGCGCCGCGCTCAATTTTTTTGTGGCGGCGTACAGACAACGCATGCTCACTACACTGACACCGGTATAAGAACGTCTCACCCACGACGTCGCTGACATTAAATTGATGGGTTGTATTCGGCGGCACATTAAACACCTTTACCATAATGGTTTGCCATTGAATGCCGTGCGGCGCCACTTTCCCAAATAGTTGCCAAACCAACAGGTGACTAATCTCATGTGCAATAACATCAGTAAGAAAGGCGGCCTGATTTTCTTTGTACAGTATAGGGTTTAGGTTAATTCTATTTTGCTGTAAAAACGCGGTGCCTGCGTTTCTTCCTGAACGTCTAAAAGAAAGCGTAGGGCGGGGGAATGTGCGGGCAAAATAGGCTTCTGCCCGCTGATACAAGTCAGCGACACATTTTTCAATAGCATGAATGTGTGCCGCTGTTAGATCTTTACTTGCTATGGGTGCACCTGTAACCGTTAGTTTATGTTACAGGGAAGGCACAATACATAGGTGCCCATTGGGTCATTAAGTTGCGCAAAGGAATCAAATTCTTTGATAACTCGTTTAACTTCGCCAATAAGTGCTGAGTTAGATTGCGCGAATTGCCACTTTCCTACCACCGCGAAAGCTTGACCGAAGAACTCTTTCCAAAACAGTTCTTGGGGAGATAAATCGCGGGTAACGTAAAAGGTGTCGTAGTTTTCTAACTCTGCAATCTCTGCCGCGGAGGCAATGGCGTCATCTAATGAACCTAATTCGTCAACTAAGCCTAATTCTAGTGCATCGGTACCAATCCAAACGCGACCTTGGGCAATTTCATCAACAGCGTCAATATTTAAATCTCTGCCGTTAGACACAATGTTCAAAAACTTAGAATAGGTGTTTTCTACACTGTATTGAATAATTTGCCCAAACTGGTCTGGAAGAGGGCGTAGCGCAGAAAAACCTGCCATTTCAGTGGTACCCACACCATCTGTATGTACACCAAGGTGGCTAAGGGATTTTTCGTACGTCATAAACATACCAAATACGCCAATAGAGCCTGTAATCGTACTTGGGCTAGCAAATATTCGGTCGGCGCCAGCGGCAATCCAATAGCCACCTGATGCAGCATACGTGCTCATTGACACAACCACAGGCTTACCTGCTTTTTGCAGTTCAAGCACTTCTTGACGAATAACTTCCGACGCTGATGCACTGCCTCCTGGAGAGTCTATTTGGAATACCACTGCTTTTACATCGTCGTTAAGCCGAGCTTTACGGAGTAATCGTGCTGTACTGTCACCACCAATGGTACCTGCTTGCTGTGTGCCATCAATAATGCTGCCTTTTGCAACCACGACGGCAATTTTGTCAAGGTCGTTAGGTATGGAAGGGACGGGTGCATTTATTACGCTAAGGTAGGTGTCGAAAGACGTAATGTTAACGCCCATAGGGTTGTCGTCTTCTCCAACAAGCTCAACAAGCTCCTGACGCACATCTTCACGGGTTTTGAGGGCGTCTACCCATTTGTTTTCAACAGCATACTGCGCAAAATCGCCGTCTACCTGTTCAAACTTGGCGACTAAGGCCTCTAGGGTTTCGTCAAAATTGTCCATAGAAATGCCGCGAGCGTTAGCCACATCTTCTTTATACTGAAGCCAATAAGCCTCCAGCCATTTCTTCTCAGCTTCTTTAGATGCCTCTGACATGTCGTTACGCATCACGGGTTCTACGGCAGATTTGTATGTGCCTACGCGGAAAATGTGGGTGGTAACTTTGAGTTTCTCTAACAACTCTTTAATGTATACCCCATAGCGGCCGTATCCATCTAACAATACGCTTCCCATTGGGTTTAAATAAATGTGGTCGGCATGAGATGCGAGATAGTATTGGTTTTGGGTGTAGTAATTGCCAATGGCATAAACCGGCTTTTCCGACGTTTTAAAGTCGTCTATGGCTTTTGCTACGGTGCGTAACTTATCTAACCCGCCACCGTTAAGTTGATGCAAATCAAGCACAAGCGCCTTTATACGACGGTCCTGTTTGGCATTTTCAATAACTTTGACCACGTCTCTTACTAAAATCTCTGGGTCTTCTGGCTCCGAGCCTAGTGCTTCTTGAAGAAATTGTTCAAACGGATCAACGCTAACTTTTTCAATGACTAAGTTCCCTTTGAGGGTAAGCATGAGCGCGCTGTCATTGTTTACGGTGAGTTGCTCATTATCTTGTGATGAAATTGCAACGATAATACCGATGAAAAACACTAAGAAAATAAGGTTAAAGAAGAGTTTTCTAGAGAAGTTAAGTACCGTCCAAATCCCGGTAAATAACGATTTCGTCCAGTTTCCTTTGCCTGCCATATGAAATAGTACCTTTTATTTATTTATCCCTATTATGTTAGCGATGGCCAACAATATCCCTAACTTATTTGTAATTAATTGTAATAAATTACAACGAGCACCTAACCCTTTGAATTATCGGATTCGTTTAGCCAGTGTGCAATTAATTTTGCGATGTGTTTATGCTCATGGTCGCTAAACAGCATCATGAGTTCGCCGTTGGCTTTTTTATAATCAACTTTTTTATGCCCGCGAACGAAAATGCGATGCAGTGTGTTGTTTGCTGCCTTTACTGTACTTCTTCGTGTTGGAGACGATTTACCCACCTTTCGAAGACCCCATTTAAAAACAGTGTGTGTCAGGCAAAGTGCCAACGCCAATATTATAGCGATTTATAGCACGAAAGCCGTTATAGATGAAAAAAAGGCTAGTCTACGCAAAATGCGCCTTTGTGTTTCAGTACCTTACTCTAAGTCTTTTGACTTTCCTATTGGTGTTCTAAAAGCGTCTATAGGGGCGGGTTACGCTAGTGCCCCTAAGACCAGTGAGGTTATCAATGAATAACATAAATAAGCGCTGCCATATCTGGTCTTTTTAATCTTGGCGGCGTAGGATCTACATATCATTTTCATGTGTTACACGTGTTAAGGAAATTACATGGATGCTTTGTCACTCTTATTAAATAGAAGTTCGCAGCCGCGACTCGGCTCGCCAGCGCCCAGTGGTGCGGCGTTGGAAAACATTATGCAGGCAGCACTTCGTGCGCCAGACCATGCGTGTTTAACGCCTTGGCGGTTTATTGTATGCCAAAACAAGGGGCTAGAAAAACTGGGTAGTTTGTTTGAACAGTCAGCCATAGCGAATGATAAATCGCAAAAAGAAATTGAACGGTCTGTTCAGCTTCCTCATCGTGCCCCCATGATCATTGTGGCTATTGCAAAATATATAGAGCATGAAAAAGTGCCAAAAGTTGAGCAAATTGCGTCTGCATCATGTGCAGTAATGGCGATGCAAATGGCCGCAGTGGCACAGGGATTCAATGGCATGTGGCGCAGTGGTAGTTACGCCCACTGTGAGTTAGTTCGCGAAGGGCTTGGTCTAGCAGAAGATGATGAATTGGTGGGCTTTTTGTACCTTGGAACGCCATTATTTGAGCCAGCGCCCAAGCCACAGCGCAACTCTGACGATTTTTTCGAGTACTGGAATTAAGAACTGGCGCGTTTAAAGCGCCAATTCCACCTGATAACCTGCGTACTTGCGAATGTTGATTACTCGGTCCTCATCTAATAACCAGTATTGTCCTTTTACCCCTTTTAAAACGCCTTCAAATGCGGGTGTTTTATCTAGGTTAATGGATTTTATCTTCACAGGGTATTCTTCTACAGGGTAGTGAATATCGAAGATGGGGCCTTCTACTTCGCTCACCGCTTGGAGGCCTTTTTCTTGTTTTACCGCGTCTAAATCATCACTGATTTTAGCCAGTAATTCTTGTTTTACTGCATTTAAATCTACCGATTCTGGTGCGCCTTTGAGCATGGTACGCCAATTAGTTTTATCGGCGATATACGATTTGCAAAAGGTTTCAACCACACCACTGGTTAAGCGATCTGGTACGCGTAGCATTACAGTAGCCTGGGTGGCGCCTTGGTCCATCCACCGAGAAGATACGGCGTCAGTGATGTGACGGGTAATACCTACTTTCACTGTGCCTGTATTCGCAAGGTAAACAAAGTGGTCACTAAAGCAATGTTCTTCCCCCCACTCAGGCTCTCTACACGTGCCCTCATGATAATGGCATTTCTCAGGCTTAATAATACAGCTATCGCATTGTGCCAATGAAATAAGGCAAGGGTAGCAGTACCCTTGATTAAAACTTTTCTTTGTTTTTCGAGCGCAATGAACGCACTGTATTTCACCGGTAAAGGTTAACGACACTTTTTGCCCAATAAGAGGGTTAATATCGAGGGTGTGTTCGCCAATAGGGAGTTGGTACACGACATTATTATTGGTGTCAGCTTTTGTGCGCATTTTTCGTAGCGCGCCAGAATAAACGGTAGCCATAGTATGCTGATGTCCTGTTGTGAATTATTCGCTGAGTTCGCCACGCAGGTTGTGCGTCAGTTGAGATTTTAGTTGCGAAAAGCTAAGCGATTTACTGAGAAGATAATGGAGTTTGGCTAATGCGGCTTCCGGTGTCATGTCACTGCCAGAAAGCACGCCAGCTTGTTGTAGGCCATGACCGGTGGCGTAGCCGCCCATATTGACTCGCCCGCGTATACATTGCGTGCAATTTAAAACCGGTATTTCCCTGTCTTTAGCGTAGTTCAATTGCGCTATAAGTGACGGTGATTGTGGTGCGTTACCCACACCATAACTAAGTAAAATAAGCGCGTTAACAGGCTGTTGAAGGGTATTTTTTAACACCTCTGAAGCTATGCCAGGGTACAAGCTGACCATGCCTATAGGTTGAGCCTTAACCGGTGAAACCCTAAGCGGTTTATCGCTTGGCGTTGCCAGTTCTCCCGCTTTTAGTCTGATATTAATACCCGCTTCAAGTAATGGGGGAAAGTTGGGTGAATCGAAAGCATTAAACCCGTCGGCATCAACTTTTCTACTCCGATTGCCCCTTAGTAAGCGATTATTAAAAAACAAGCTTACTTCAGCTATAGGGTAGTTAGCGGCTACGTACAGCGCGTTTAATAGATTCACTTGTCCATCTGAACGAAGTTCGGCAAGGGGAATTTGAGACCCCGTAACAATCACCGGCTTGGATAAGTTTTCAAGCATGAAGCTGAGGGCCGAGGACGTATAGGCCATGGTGTCTGTGCCATGTAGAATAATAAACCCATCGTATTTATCATAGTTGGCGGCAATATCGTCAGCAATACGTTGCCAGTCGGACGGATTCATGTCGGAAGAATCGATAAGGTTGTCGTACTCATGAAGTGTGAACAAGGGCATCTCTGGACGATGAAACTCGGGCATTTGTGCCAATGTTTCACTTAAGAAGCCTGCTGCTGGAATATAGCCTTGGTCGGAGGGCTTCATGCCAATAGTACCGCCAGTATAGGCAATGTAGATGTGTTTACGCATAAATAGACCTTACATAACGTATGGTATTAATTTTGAAGCCGCATTCTAGCAGCCCATAAAGTAATGTCATCCGGTGATTGAAGTTTATCGAAGAGATTATGCATTTTGTTCACTGTTTAATGCAAAAAAGGGCGTTATCTTCATTAAATTGAAAATAACCAACGTTATATTTTTTCCCTTATGTATACATGGTTCGTTATAATGTTCTTAGATGAGTATTTAAAATAATTACAATGACGAAAATTTTCTCTTCTTGGGCGCGGCTTGTTGCATTTCTTTTCGCGCTATCACCCTTCTCTACGGTATGTGCCCAAGACGCTGCGCTACTTGACATTGAGCGCGTTCATTTTGATGATCATCAGCAAGCCTTAGTGCTACTGAACAACCTTGATTTGCAATCGTTGTCACCAGAAGACAAAGAATATCATCGCTTTTTGAAGGCGCTGCTCTCTGCTTACGAAGGGAACCTTGAAAACGCGTTTCATTCGTTAACTGCGGTATACACAGACGTGCAATCTACCCGAGTGAAAAATCGCACACTGGTTTCACTGACGGCCATGGCTTCGTTTTTAGGTAAATGGGAACAGGGCTTCATGTATGCCAATGCATTACAACGTGCGTTGGCGAATGAAAAAGATGAAACGCTGATGCTAAAAGGGCTGCAAGGCCTGCTTATTTTCTATTTGAATGCTGAGCAATACGACATTGCAAAAATGCTAGCGCAGCGTATTGAAAAACATAGCCCTGCTGATTCCCCATATCGATGTCTTGGCGAAGTGGCAATGATGGATATTGCTGCCAAAGAGCAGGTGAGCGAAAGCAAAGAGGCAAGATACCAAACAGCGAAAGCAAACTGTGCGGCAAGCGGAAGTCGCTACTACATTTCTTTGTTAGACAATGCGTATTTAACCTTGCTTATAAAGCAAAATAAACCGCAGCAAGCCTATAGGCTTTCGAAAATCATGAAAAAGCGGGTAGAGGATATTGATGTCCTGTTTCTTGATTTAGCATTTAATGCATCGTTGGCGCAGCTCTATTATTTACTTGGTGATGTTGAAAAAGCAAAAACGTCAGCAACCTTTGTGCTTGACCAGCTGGACAAACGGGAATTTTTGCAAAGCCGAATAGATGCCTTGTTGGTGATGGTGAAAATAGCTAAAGCGCAACAGGATTTTGCCCAAGCATTACAGTATGCTGAAGCGCTGTCTAAAGCCGAAAGCTTACTTCGCGAAGACAATGTGGTGAAACAAGTGGCTTATCAGCAAGCAAACTTTAATCTGGCTATAAAAGAAAATGAAATAGCGCTTTTAGATAAGAAAAATAAGCTGTTAGAACAGCAAACTCAACTGACCAACGAAAAAATTAATGTGGTGACTTTGGCACTCGTCGTGATTGCGATATGTTTGGCAGCACTCGTTTTCTGGTCTTATCGTAGCCGAAAACTACATTTAAAGTTTAAACAGTTGGCAGAAAAAGACGGGCTAACCGGCGCGTTTAATCGTAGTTTTTTCATTGAGTCAGCGCAAAAAGTTTTACCCGTTCAAAAAGATCTTCAATCAGATTGCTGCTTAATCCTGTTCGATTTAGATCATTTTAAGCAAATTAACGATACGCAAGGGCATCAAGTTGGCGACAAGCTGTTGTCTGCAACGGTAGCGGCGATTTATGAAGTGGTTAACGCAGATACCTTAGTGGCGCGAATGGGCGGTGAAGAATTCGCCATTTTAATGCCGCGGTGTGATGTTATTCATGGTGCTTGTGTGGCAGAGCAATGTCGTAAAGCCATAGAAGGGGTTCGCGTGACGCATGTAAAATCAAACCTCACGGTGAGTGCGAGCTTTGGTGTGAGTGACACATCACAAGTCGGTTACAACATTGACAATCTGCTAGCCGCTGCCGATTTAGCCTTATACAAGTCTAAACAGAATGGGCGAAACCAAGTTAACCGTTACTTCGTAGAGTGAGGCGCCCTAGATAACGTAACGAATTTACTTATAGTTCGACCTTGGCCAGTGATAAACGCCTAAAACAAAAAAGCCCGAGCATAGGCTCAGGCTTTTTACGACAGCGTTATTGAAATCAATTCAGTTTATACAAACCCTATTTAACTTCTTTACCTGCCGCTTGCTGATCCGCATGGTAGCTTGAGCGAACCATAGGGCCACTGGCTGCATGCGTAAAGCCAATAGATTTTGCGTAATCACCGAGTGCATCAAACTCTTTCGGGTGCACGTAACGTTTAACAGGGTAGTGGTGTTTGCTTGGCTGCAAATACTGACCCAAGGTAAGCATATCCACATCGTGGGCACGTAAATCGCGAAGCACACCTTCTATCTCTTCGTTTTCTTCACCCATTCCCATCATTAAACCAGATTTAGTGAGAACGTCAGGGTGTTGCGCCTTAAACTTTTTCAGTAAGTCGAGAGACCATTGGTAGTTTGCACCCGGTCGACATTCACGATAAAGACGTGGAATGGTTTCTAAGTTGTGGTTGAAGACATCTGGCACACCGGCTTTGAAAATGTCGAGAGCGCGATCCATACGGCCACGAAAATCCGGTACCAGTACTTCAATGGTGGTTTCAGGACTGTGCTTACGAATGGCATTAATACAGTCTACAAAGTGCTGCGCACCGCCATCTCTTAAATCGTCGCGATCTACCGACGTAATAACCACATAGCGAAGCTTCATTTCGGCAATGGTGGTGGCTAGTTTTTCAGGTTCTTCAGCGCTAGGCGGTAATGGTTTTCCGTGCGCAACATCACAAAACGGGCAACGTCGGGTACAGATATCGCCTAATATCATGAAGGTGGCTGTGCCGTGATTAAAGCATTCAGCTAGGTTAGGGCAGCTTGCTTCTTCGCAAACTGAATGCAATTTGTTTTTGCGCAGTGTCTTCTTGATATGATCAATTTTGTCAGTGGTTCGTGGTAACTTAATTTTAATCCACTCAGGCTTACGCAGCATTTCTTCCTTTTCAGTAGGAATAATGGTGACGGGGATATGTTTTACTTTTTCGTCGTCGCGGAGTTTTACTCCCGCTTTAGGTCGTGCGTTACTCATCAAAACCTTCTTTATATTCTGTGTCCGTTATCGAAAGCGCGTCTAATAGCAATTCGGTTAAAGCGACGCCCGCTTCAACTAAGGATTGCGGGCCATTTAACGTTGCAGTATCAATCATTTCCATGCCTGCATAGCCACAGGGGTTAATTCGTTGAAACGGCGATAAGTCCATATTAACATTTAATGCAAGACCATGAAACGAACAACCATTACGAATACGTAAGCCTAGCGAGCAAACCTTTTTTTCATCCACATAAACACCAGGGGCATCTGGCTTTGGATAGGCCGTTATTTCGTAATTCGCAAGCAAGCCTACTACGGCATTTTCCATTGCTGTAACGAGATGACGAACGCCCAGCTTTCGGCGCTTTATATTCAATAATAAATAAATAACTTGTTGGCCGGGCCCATGATAAGTGACCTGTCCCCCCCTATCTACTTGCACCACAGGAATATCACCAGGCATAAGAATATGCTCGGCTTTACCAGCTTGGCCTTGGGTAAACACAGGGGGATGTTCAACCAACCATATTTCATCTTGGGTGTTTTGGTCTCGTTCGTCAGTAAAGCGCTGCATGGCTTGCCATACGGGCTCATAGTGTTTAGTGCCTAACTGACGAATGATAACCGTAGAGGCTTGTTCACTCACTTACAGTACTACTCTAACTAATTCTAGTTTAGCTAATTCTGTGTATATCAGTTCCATGTGCTCTTTACTGGTGACGCGTACGCTAACGGAAACAGAATGGTAATTTCCTTTACTGCTTGGCTTAACGGTGGGGGCATAGTCACCCGGAGCATGCGTCTGCAAACACGAAATAACATGGTGGGGAAGTTTATCATCAGCCACACCCATAACTTTAAACGTTTGGTGCGTGGGGAAATCTAGAAGTTCATCAAAACGGGTATCCATGCGATATCCTTGGTACTGTCGTTAAATACAAAAACGGCCAGATTGTAACAAATCTGGCCGCGTTTGAACTAGCTTTCAACGAGTTTTATTTAGTCTTCACCAAAACCCAGTTGCAACATGACGTAGTCTTTTATGCGGTTAAAGAAGCTACCTTCTTTAACTTCTTGCAACGTGACCAGTGGGTAACTGGCTACATCTTGGCCGTCTAATTGCAGATAAAGCGTTCCAACAACTTGCCCTTTAGCAAGCGGAGCTTCAAGTTTTTTGTCTAGTTCAAAGTTGGCTTCAAGGTTAGCAGCCTGTCCGCGCGGAATAGTAATGGGGGTAGATTGATTAATTCCAAGGTCTACTGTTTCCCGGTCGCCCATATAAATTCGGTGAGCAACAAAGCTGTGGCCCGCATTATAAGGCGTAAGGGTTTCAAAGAACCTAAAGCCGTATTTAAGTAGCTTTTTATTTTCTACTTTACGTGCACGCTCGCTGTCGGTACCCATCACAACAGAGATTAGGCGCATTCCGCCTTGTTCCGCTGAGGTGATAAGGCTATATCCGGCATCTGATGTGTGGCCAGTTTTAATACCGTCAACGTTTAAGCTCTTGTCCCATAACAGGCTGTTACGGTTGTATTGCTTAATGCCGTTGAAGGTAAATTCTTTTTCGCTATAAATTTTGTACATTTGCGGCGTTTCGGCAATCAGCGCTCGAGAAAGCGTGGCCATGTCTCTTGGCGTAGTATAGTGGTCAGGGTCGTGCAAGCCGTGAGCATTTACAAAATGGGACGCTGTCATGCCTAATGCTTGTGCGTGTGCATTCATCATGCTGGCAAATGCGGCTTCTGAACCGGCAACGTGTTCAGCCATAGCCACACAAGCGTCGTTACCTGATTGCACTACAATACCGCGAAGCAAATCGCTAACAGACACTTGCGTTCCTACTTCAATAAACATTTTTGAAGAATCTGGGAATTTCTTCGCCCATGCATTCTCCGAGATAGTCACTTCATCTTCTAGGCTAATATTGCCAGCTTGCAACTCTTTACCAATCACGTAAATAGTCATGATTTTAGTTAGGCTAGCAGGGGCCAATTGCATATCTGCGTTTTTTGACGCGATAACATGCCCAGTTTCATAATCGGTTAAAAGAAATCCTTCAGCGGCAACTGACGGTGCGGGTGGCGTTACCACTGCACCATTCGCTGTAGTTGCTGTTAGCGCCAAGGCACTAAAAAGTAAAAAAGCGAAAGAAAGAAAAGACGGTTTAGCGCGTTGAATTGTTCTGAGCATGATGTTGTTTTCTTTGACCGTTTATTATCCGTGTATGGCTAACTGCAAATGTAGTGCGGTATAGCCGTTAGTATTATTAAGTCGAATTCTAACGTAAGGTAACAAGTACGACTAGGTTTTAACGAAAAAGTTTACTAGAAACTAGGGATTAGGCGACGAATGCCTTTTTTCGTGCTGTAAGCTGTCAGATAGCCACCCCAGTTCGCCTTATTGTTGCCACAATTCGAACATGACCGTGCTACAAGGTGCCTTCAACGGTGTAGGCATTGGGGTAGCCATTTTTACGTAATTGTTCCAGTAAAACATTGGCGGCAGACTTATTTTCGATGGGCCCTAATTGAAGCTTGTAGATGTTGTCGACCCGTGGGAGGTGCGTAGGCACCTGATACAATGCCGAAAGTACATTCGAAATGGATTTTGCCCGCTTTTCATCGGACAGCGCTGCAACTTGAATATAAATAGCAGGCTGGGTGTTTGGTAACCCTAACTTTTCACTGTCTATAGCAGTGGGGCTGGCAGGTACGGTAATGCCCAAGTATTCATCATATGTGATGGTAGGGCGGTTACCCACAGTCACGTTATTGTGTTGGTCAAAGTGAATAACTTCTATTTTTACTTTCGCCGTGCCCTTGTGCTGATAGCCTAGCTTTACCGCCGCTGCATAGGAAAGGTCGACAATTCTATTGTCATGAAACGGCCCTCTATCGTTAACTCGTACAATGGCTTGTTGACCGTTTTCTAAGTTAGTCACTCTTACATAAGAAGGTAAAGGCAATGTCTTATGGGCGGCGGTCATGGCAAACATATTATAAGTTTCACCATTAGACGTCAGGTGACCATGGAATTTTTGACCATACCAGCTGGCGTAGCCAATTTCCTCGAAGCCCTTGCCCGACGCTAGCGGAGAATATCGCTGCCCCAATACTTCATAAGGGCGGCTATTAAACTGCCGGTAGGCTTCGTACTTAGGCACAGCATCAAGTGTTTCAGGTTTTTTTGCCACATAAGCGGGGGCGGTATCTTGTTGCATGGTATAGCGACTTTCTGGTGCCGACTGGCACCCACAGAGTACAGCCATTATTGCACTTAAAAAAACAAAGTAACGTAACATCATCGAGACATAAATCGTTTCTGTGTAGCAATGGACATCAGAATGCCAAAACCTGCCATCAATGTCACCATTGATGTGCCGCCATAACTGACTAATGGCAAGGGCACCCCCACTACAGGCAATAACCCGGAAACCATGCCCATATTAACAAAGACATAAACAAAAAAGGTGAGAGTAATACTTCCTGCTAACAGCTTGGAATAGGCATCTTGTGCGCGATTAGCAATAATTAATCCCCGTAAAATAATGCATAAATAAATTCCCAACAACACCATCACGCCGGTAAGCCCAAACTCTTCACTAAACACGGAAAAGATAAAGTCAGTATGACGTTCGGGCAAAAACTCTAGCTGAGATTGTGTGCCTTGCAACCAGCCTTTACCGTCCATACCGCCTGAGCCAATGGCAATTTTCGATTGTATAATATGGTAGCCCGCGCCCAATGGATCGCTTTCAGGGTTAAGAAATGTCAGTACCCTTTGTTTTTGGTAGTCTTTCATTAAAAAGAACCACATGATAGGTGCGAATGCGCCGCCCAAGAGACTAACAAACCCAATTAAACGCCAACTCATGCCTGCCAAAAAGATGGCGAATATTCCGGAACTGGCAATAAGCAAAGACGTGCCTAAGTCGGGCTGTTTGGCAATAAGTACAGTAGGTACAGCCACCAATGTGAAACCGGTAATGATGTGAATAGTGCGGGGCGGTAAATTAAACTGGCTAATATACCAAGCCACCATCATAGGCACCGCTAATTTCATCAACTCAGACGGCTGAAAACGAATGAATTTTAAATCGAGCCAGCGCTGTGCGCCTTTCCCTACATCACCAAACAATAACACGGCGATTAACATCAGCAAGCCCACAATATAGGCGTAGGTTGAAAGTCGACGAAAAGCGCCTATGGGAATTTGCGCGAGGACAAACATGACAATAAAGCTTACCCCTAGGCGGGTAAACTGACGTTGCATTTGCCCTTCATCTTGGCCGGAGGCAGAGTAAAGGGTAAATAAGCCAACCGACATCAGCACCAGTAACCCTAATAGCAACCATCCATCTATATGGATATGTTGCAAAAAGCTGATTTTGTTGGTGTTTAACGTATTCTTTTTCATGGTTAGGGCTGAACCTGTGCTATATCAGTGTCAAAAACACGGTCTCGAAAATAGAAGTCCATAATTTCACGCGCCACCGGAGCGGCATTAGAACTGCCACCTCCCGCATTTTCCAGTACCACAGTCACTGAGATTTCGGGGGCTTCAAAGGGCGCATAGCCAACGTACATTGCATTGTCTCGTAGGCGCTCATCCACTTTGTCGGCATCGTATTTTTCGTCCTGGCCTACGGAAAACAGCTGTGCTGTTCCGGTTTTGCCTGCCGATTGGTAAGGCGCATCTTTAAACACGCTTCTAGCCGTACCTTCGCTACCATGCACTACGTCATGCATAGCGTTTAACACAATATCAATGTTTTCTTGCTGCTTGAACTGTAATGGACGTAAGGTTTTCAGCGGTAATACGTCCACCGAATTATCGGCTTTCTTAAAGCCGCGAATTATTTGTGGAATATAGCGTTCGCCACGGTTCACCAAAGTATTAAGTGAGTGAGCAAGCTGAATCGGCGTGGTCGTCCAGAAGCTTTGGCCGATACCGACAGGGATAGTATCGCCGATGTACCAAGGCTGATTAAAGCGGGCGCGCTTCCAACCACGACTAGGCATGTTGGCATCGGATTCTTCGTATAAGTCTATCCCTGTAAAATCACCAAACCCAAATTCATACATAGCTTCACTGATTTTGTCGATACCTAGCTTGTACGCGAGGTCATAGTAATAGGTGTCGCAGGACACCTCTATGGCTTTCGAAACGTTTACTTTGCCATGTCCCCACTTTTTCCAGTCGCGCCACACATGGGAGACGTTAGGTAATTGATAACGTCCACCATCCATGATGGTGTAGTCTTCAGTAATGATGCCTTCTTCCAAACCAACCAGCGCTAAATGCGGCTTTACCGTGGAAGCAGGAGGGTATTGCCCTTGTGTTGCACGGTTAATAAGAGGGCGGTCCGGTGAATTAAGTAGCGCAGCGTAATTTTTACGGCTAATACCGTGAACAAACAAATTGGGGTCGTAGCTAGGGTTTGAATACAGTGCGAGCACACCGCCAGTTTTAATGTCAGTCACCACTACCGCACCTCGCTGATCGGCTAAGGCTTGCTGCGCAGCAAGTTGAAGCTCAATATCAATATTAAGCACAATGTCCTTGCCGGGAACAGGAGGATCTACGTTCAGCACACGAATAATGCGCCCTTGGTTATTCACCTCTACTTGCTGATAACCTACGCTGCCATGAAGCAGTTCTTCGTGATATTTTTCAATGCCCAATTTACCAATGTCGTGAGTGGCGGCGTAATTTGCTTCTTGACCGGCCTCAACCAATTTTTGTAAATCTTTTTTATTAATACGCGCCACATAGCCTAATAGATGGGTCAGTGTCTCTTTATAGGGGTAGTAACGGGCAAGTCTAGCCTCAATTTGTACGCCGGGGAAAAGATGCTTACTGGCAGAAAAAAGCGCAACATCTTCTTCACTGAGTTTAGTTCGAATTGCAATGGGCTTGAAGCGTCGTTGGCCTTTCAGTTTGCTTTCAAAGTTCTCACGCTCATCGTCTGTGATAGCCATGAGTGTCGATAAACGAGACAGAGTATCGTCTAAGTCGTTGGTTTCTTCGGGTGTTATTTCTAAGCTAAAAACCGGGCGGTTTTCTGCTAACAACACGCCATTTCTATCAAAAATGAGCCCCCGATTGGGAGCCACTGGCAGTACTTTAATTCGATTGCCATTGGACCGAGTTTGGTAATCGTCGTACTGCTCAACCTGCAATGAATACAAGTTGTTTAAAACGATGCCTAACATACAAACCACGATGAAAAATGCCACCGTCGCTCGCCGTGCAAATAAATTTGCCTCAGCGGAGTGGTCTCTTATGGTTTGACGCTTCCTTTGCATTCGCCGTTCCTGCTATTCGCGGTGGTAAGGGTGGTTTTGCGTCACAGACCATGCGCGATATAAGCTTTCAGTAAGAATAATGCGCACAAGTGGGTGAGGGAGCGTTAGCGCCGATAACGACCACTTTTGTTCCGAGGCTGCAATGCACGATGGCGCTAGACCTTCTGGGCCCCCAATTAACAGGCTTACATCTCGGCCATCCATTTTCCAACTATCGAGTTGCTTGGCTAATGTGGGAGTATCCCAAGGGCGACCTGTCACCTCAAGGGTAACAACTTTATTACCTTTAGGAATTGCCGCAAGCATCTGTTCGCCTTCTTTTTCAAGAATACGTTTAATATCGGCGTTTTTGCCACGCTTACCCGCTGCAATTTCGGTAAAGCTTACAGGCATGTCAGAAGGGAACCGGCGAATAAACTCGTCCACGCCTTGGTTAACCCAAGATGGCATTTTTGTACCCACTGCAACAATCTGAATACGCACTAGATTTCCTTCATTCGCCGTTTTACAATCTCTCTTTGAGGCGAGGGGAGGCGAGCGTTATTCTGCGCTCCCCAACACAACAGGTTATTACGACCAGAGCTTTTCTAGCTGGTAAAAATCCCGTGCTTCGTCTTGCATGACATGCAAGATTACGTCGCCGAAATCAACCAATACCCATTCACCTGTCTCTTTTCCCTCAATACTGCTAGGTGCAATGTCTGCTTGCTTGGCTTCTACTACTATGTTTTCGGCAATACCAACCACGTGACGTTTAGAATTACCAGAACAGATAATCATGGTATCTGTGATTGTTGATTTACCGCGTACATCAATTTCAATAATGTCACGGCCTTTCATGTCGTCAATTTTGTCTTTTACGAACTGCTTGAGTTGTTGACTCTCCAAGTGTTTTCCTCACTAATTTGATTTATCTTGGTATAAGTGGTGCATATTTATATAGTCTGCAACGGGCGTTGGCAGCCACTCAATAGGCGGCGTCAAGGCTGACGTCGTTGCACTAACGGCGTCGCGTATTTGTGTTGAAGACGCTGGGTGTAGTGGGGTGTTAACCAACAGCACACAACCATTGGGTTGGTGATGTAGTTGGTTTATGTCTTCCGTTTTATTCGCGTTTAGCCATGACGTTAATGACGATGGTGGTTCAAAATTATCCCCTTCTCGTCGCATCACAACGAGGTGACAATAATCAAGCAAACGCTCCCACTCAAACCAGGACTGGATATTATACAGTGAATCCGCACCAATGAAAAAGCAGATTGTGTCGGCGTGGTGCTGGCGCAAATTTTCTAACGTGCGAACCGTATAGGACGGGCTAGGCAGGGAAAGCTCAATAAGCTCGGGATACAATCGTTTGTCGAGTTCACACGCTAACTTTACCATTTCTACGCGATGCGCTTCACTCACCGATACGGGTTTGTGAGGGGCGATTTTACAGGGCATAAGCCCTAAGGTGTTCACCTTAATATAATCGAGTAAATACAGTGCCGGCTGGATATGCCCTAAGTGCGGTGGATTAAAGGTTCCACCTAATATGGCCCGAATACTCATATGATTAGGCGTCGACCAAGGGGAGGTGAAAAATATTGATGCCCATAAACATCATACATAGATGACAGAGTTTGACGTAAGGCTTACTGATGACGTTTTGTTTAAAAGCGAGGTCAGCATCACTGAGTGCCTGTTGAATAGCATTAAGCTGAGACGCGGATAAACGTTGTAACGCAGATTGATAAAAGCCTTGTCGATTGCGCCAAATACCAAATTTTTGCCATTGGATGGGCGTACCATCTAGCTGCGCACAATGTAACTTCCAAAGGGTTTCCCACTCTCTGACCAGTGCCCATATAATAATGTTTGGCTCTAGGCCTTCACTTTCTAATCGATAAAGCATTTTTACACAGCGGCGACTGTCACCACTGAGCATAACGTCAACGAGTTGAAATACGTTGTAGCGTGATTGATCCACCATCGCGTATTCAATTTGCTCGTCGGTAATGCTTTGTTGGGGGTAAAGCAGAGCAAGTTTGTCTATTTCCTGCTTGGCGGCAAGTAGGTTACCTTCACAAAAATCAGCAATAATTTTGGTACCATTGCCTGACACAGACAGCTGATGGGATTGTAAGTGCTGTGCTATCCAGCTATGAAGTTGTCGGCCTTCAAGGGGGTAGCACATAACTGAGACACCCACCTCATCAAGCACTTTAAACCATTTCCCTCGTTGAACATCTTTGCCAATTTTAGGGCCATGTACTAACAGCAATACATCTTGATGAAGCGCCTTGGCTATCTCTTGCAGCATTTTACTGCCTTCGGTGCCAGGTTTACCGGTAGGAAGTTCCAACTCAATAAATTGTTGTGACGAAAACAACGACATACTTTGTGTTGCTTCCAAAACTTGATTCCACGAGAAGCCCGTGTCGGCAACCAAAACGGTTCTCTCGATAAACCCTTGCTGTTTTGCGGTTTGGCGTATTTGCTCAATAACGTCAAATTTTTGCTGCGGTTCATCACCAAAAACTAAGTAGCAAGGTTTTAAGCCTCGTGAAATCTCTTGTCCAAATTGATTTGGATAAACTTGCATCGCCTACTGGCCTTGATAAGTCATGGTGGCTTGGCTGGAAAGTCGGCGGATAATAATGTCAGCCGCTTCATTACGCATTTCGTCTAACACTATATCGAGTTCACGTGACTTCGCCAGTACATGATCTGGGTCGTCTTGATAATCGCGGATAACATCAAAGGTGGCCAAAATGGCTTCTTGGTCTGGAAACTGTACTTTATATCGCACGGTATAAATAAGTTCGTATTCAGCCACTTGTCCAGAGGGGTACACCGACAACAGTCGACGCTCTAGTTTTTCTGGCATTAAAAATACCACCACGCCGTTATCCAACGTGGTGGCATCTTGCGCATATACGCCGTTTAAACCATACACAGTCACTCGCTTATAAAGTGCTCTGCTCAACAGGGCATGTGTTTTTGCGCTATCGACAATCACAGCATTCACATTGTCTGGTAGGTTAGGGGCGCTACGTAAATGAAACCCGCACCCAGCCAGTGTTAACGTTACTAACAGCGATATTGTGTAGAGAAATAAACGGCTCATTCTTAGTTAGCCACTATGTTAACGAGTCGTCCCGGCACCACAATCACTTTTCTAATGGTTTTGCCATCAATAAACTGCTGCACATTGGGCTGAGCCTTCGCTTCTGCTTCAATGGCTTCTTTGCTTGCGTCCGCAGCAATGGTAATTTTGGCGCGAACCTTTCCGTTGACTTGAACGATAATGAGCTTTTCATCTTCAACCAACGCTTCTTTATCTGCTTTTGGCCAAGGCGCAAGTTCAATATCGTCCTGATGGCCCAACACGTGCCAAAGCGTATGACAAATATGCGGAGTGATAGGGTTCAACAGCAACAATACAGACTCAACGGCTTCTCGCATGATAGCCACGTCTTGTGGTGACTCTTGCGGCGCCTTTTGAAGGTGATTTAACAACTCCATAATGGCTGCAATCGCGGTATTGAAAGTTTGGCGGCGACCAAGGTCGTCGCTAACCTTTTCAATGGTCTTATGCACTTCTCGACGCAACGCTTGTTGGTCTTTACTTAACCCACTTACGTTCAAGGCTTCCGGCTCGCCCTTCTCAACGTGTTCAGTGGTCAGTTTCCAGATACGACGTAAGAAACGGTTTGCGCCTTCTACGCCAGAATCAACCCACTCAAGTGTTTGCTCAGGTGGAGCGGCAAACATAGTAAACAAGCGAACGGTATCTGCACCGTATTGGTCAATCACTTCTTGTGGGTCGATGCCATTGTTCTTCGATTTCGACATTTTGGTCATGCCGCCGTGGATCACCGGCTCGCCATCCTCGGTTAACCAAGCTTTGACAATTCTGCCTTTCTCATCTTTTTCTACCGACACCTGTGTGGGTGAATACCAGGTTTTCTTGCCCTTGGCATCTTCGCGGTAGTAAGAATCGGCCAACACCATACCTTGACAGAGTAAGCGTTTAAATGGCTCGTCAGAATCCACCAAGCCTTCGTCACGTAACAATTTGTGGAAGAAACGTGAATACAATAAGTGCAATATCGCGTGTTCGATACCCCCAATATATTGATCAACAGGTAACCAATAGTTCGATGAAGCAGGGTCAAGCATAGCGTCATGGTTGGTTGCGCTGGCGTACCTTGCGTAATACCAAGAAGACTCCATGAAGGTGTCGAAGGTATCCGTTTCGCGTAATGCTGCTTCGCCGTTATACGTGGTCTTCGCCCATTCTGGATCCGCCTTAATAGGGGAGGTTACGCCGTTCATTTCAACGTCTTCGGGTAAAATGACAGGCAGTTCACTTTCAGGAACGGGCACCGACTCGCCATTTTCCAGATTCAACATTGGGATAGGTGCGCCCCAGTAACGCTGGCGACTCACGCCCCAGTCACGAAGACGGTAATTTACTTTACGCTGGCCACAGCCTTTTTCTTCCAAGGCTTTAGCAATAGCGTCAAAAGCATCATTAAACGTAAGGCCATCAAATTTATCAGAATTAACAAGCGCGCCTTTTTCCATGTAAGCCGCTTCTGTTAAATCACAGGCTTCTTTTGCATCGTCTGCAGGCTGAATCACTTGTTTGATCGTTAGGCCGTATTTAGTAGCAAATTCCCAATCTCGTTGGTCGTGACCCGGTACCGCCATTACCGCACCTGAGCCGTAATCCATCAATACAAAGTTTGCTACCCATACAGGCAATAACTCACCAGTTAGGGGGTGAATTACCTGCATGCCGGTATCACACCCTTTTTTCTCCATCGTGGCCAACTCTGCTTCGGCCACTTTGGTGTTCCTACATTCTTCAATAAAGTCAGCTAAAGCAGGATTAGACTGCGCGGCAAATTCAGCGAGTGGATGCTGTGCTGCCACCGCCACATAAGTCACCCCATAGAAAGTATCTGGGCGGGTAGTGTAAACGGTTAGGTCGCTTATGTTGCTTGCATTTTTAGCAAGATCGAAGGTGATATCTACACCTTCAGAGCGACCAATCCAATTTGCTTGCATGGCACGTACTTGATCTGGCCACTCTTCAAGTTGCTCTAAATCACTAAGAAGTTCTTCTGCATAATCCGTAATTTTAATAAACCACTGCGGAATTTCTTTTTGCTCTACCAGCGCACCAGAACGCCAGCCACGGCCATCGATGACCTGCTCGTTAGCTAAAACAGTTTGGTCTACGGGATCCCAGTTCACAGTAGAGTTCTTTTTATACACTAACCCTTTTTCGTAAAGGCGGGTGAAAAACCACTGTTCCCAACGGTAGTAGTCTGACTTACACGTAGTGACTTCTCTGTCCCAGTCGTAGCCAAACCCTAAACTGCGAAGCTGATTTTTCATGTAATCAATGTTCGAGTAGGTCCATTTCGCTGGGGCCGTGTTGTTGTTTATTGCGGCATTTTCCGCTGGAAGCCCAAAAGCGTCCCATCCCATTGGCTGGAGTACGTTTTTTCCCTGCATACGCTGGTAGCGACTGATCACATCACCTATGGTGTAGTTTCTTACGTGGCCCATGTGGAGTCTGCCACTTGGGTAAGGAAACATAGAAAGGCAATAGAACTTTTCTTTATCCACATCGTCATTGGCTTTAAATGACTGATTTTCTTCCCAGTATTGCTGAACGCTTTGTTCTATTTCTTTAGGGTTGTACTGATTTTCGGCCATGAAACTTAGGCTTCCGCATTAATATTGGTTTAACGTTAATAAATCGTCTATGAAAAACCGAGTGAGTGAAACGGCTAAGGCCCACGGTTCAACATAGAAATTTAACTTACATATAGCCTCATAGAATACCCTAGCGACGTGTCCACGCTCAATAGCTTAGCGAGTTATAGTGCTATTTTTATCCTCACTTGTTGAAAAACTAATCATTCTTCGTGGATGGCTGGGTTAATCCCATGAAATACTGCCAACACATTAGCATGCATCTTCGCCAAAACGTTTAGCGCACTTTGATTTAGTGGACTTTGATTTAGCGCACTTTGATTTAACGCACAGTGTTGTGTTTGCTTCGTGAGATTATTTCATCGTTAGCTAACGCGAGTTGTTGTGGTGTAAAACAGCGAACCCCAAAAAAGCCATCGAATATAGCAAAAGAGGGCTCCACTTGATGGTTTATTCATCTAATAGAGACACACAATACAATAAAGCGAGATAAGGGTTTGACAGACCTGCGCTAACGGGTTTCACTTACCACAAAGATTCAAAAAATAAGAACTATGTCAGGCGAAATTAAGCATACATCACTTACTCCTTCTTCTCTTACACCCACGATTAATCGAAAGGCGATAAATAGTGCGTTGAAAGATGATGAAGCACTCCATGCTACTTTTATTGGCCAGGAGCGTGCTCGAGAAGCGCTTACTTTTGGCTTAGGCATTAATGCGAAAGGCTACAACCTTTATGTGATGGGTGAACCCGCCACGGGTCGATTCACCTTGGTGCGCGACTATATTGCACGGCAAGTTGCTAATTTGAACGCGCCCGACGATTGGGTGTACATCAATAATTTCGCCGAAGAACGCGAACCTGTGGCACTGAAATTCCCCACCGGTGGTGGTAAAGCCTTTCATAAAGATATCTCTCAGCTTATTGATGACGTGCTAGATACCTTTCCCGTCGCATTCGATAATCCAGGCTATCAGCGAAAGCGGGCTAATATCTCTCGGGAATTCGATAAAAAGTATGACGAGGCCATTGCTGCGCTTGAGCGCTACGCACAAGCCAATGATGTGGCTTTGTATGAAGAAAATGGCGAAATTTCATTTTCTCCTATTGTTGAGGGCAAGCCACTAACGGATACGGAATTTGCGGCTTTGAATGAAAGCCAGCGTTCGCATTTTTATGCGTTAATTGACGATTTAGAAAATCGCCTCAGCGAGAGCCTACTAAGCTTACCCTCGTGGAAGAGGGAAAATTCTGAACAATTAAGAGCATTAGACAAACAAACTGCAGAGCAGGGGATTAAACCCCTCTTGAAAGTGCTAGAGCATAAGTATTCGGCAGAACTTGGTATTTTGAAGTACTTAAAGCAGTTAAAGACGGCATTGGTTAACGCCATCCTTCTCATTGTGCAAGAAGAGCGAAAAGATGAGAAAAGCGATGAGTTTGATCAACGGGTGTTTTTAGAAGAACAATTTTTGCCGAATGTTCTGGTGGCAAATAATGTTGGAGACACGGCGCCGGTTATATACGAACCAAACCCTACTTACCAAAACCTTTTTGGCAAAATCGAATACACCAATATTCATGGGGGCGTGTTCACTAACTATCGAATGATAAGACCTGGTGCGCTTCATCGCGCCAACGGTGGATATTTACTGCTTGATGTAGACCAACTCATTGAGCAGCCTTACGTGTGGGAAACCCTGAAACTTGCCGTTAAGCTTGGCAGATTAAAAATGGACTTGCCCCAGCAAGATGTCGGTATGGTGAATGCCATCACTTTGCACCCTCAACCTATCGACTTGAATATTAAAATTGTGCTTCTTGGTTCCCGGGATCTCTATTATACGTTGCAAGACTACGACGATGAATTTGATGAGCTTTTTCGAGTATTAGTAGACTTCGACTTAGAAATTCAAGTTTCTCGCCAAGCGTTGTTCGATTTTGTGGGCAAGGTGAGAAAACATTTGGCTCAACTTAACATCCAACACGTGACCGCCAACGCCATGTGTCGGTTGGTAGAATATTCATTGCGAATGGCTGAACACCAACAAAAGTTATCAGCGCATTTTTCCGAGGTGATAGAACTCGTAAACGAAGCGCACTTTTTCTGCATGAAATCTGGTAGTGACACCTTAGAATTGCATCATTTAAAAACGGCGCTGGCGGCGAAGAAACGCAGAACGGGCCGCGTTAGCCAAACCCTGTTAAACGACATAAAAGAAGGGCATGTACTTATTGCTACTGAAGGCAAAGCAATAGGGAAGGTGAATGGACTGACGGTTTTAGACATAGGTGACACTGCGTTTGGGACGCCGGCGCGAATTACCTCTACTGTGTTCGCCGGTGCAAGTGGCGTTGTAGATATAGAAAGAGAAGTGGAGTTGGGTCAGCCCATACATTCAAAAGGGGTGATGTTGCTAACAGGGTACTTGGGTAACAAGTACGCGCAGCACTTTCCACTGACATTGTCGGCAAATATCGCCTTAGAGCAGTCTTATGGTCACATTGACGGAGACAGTGCATCGTTGGGTGAACTAGTGGCATTAATCTCAGCACTCACTGAAATACCCTGCTTGCAAACGCTTGCGATAACGGGCTCAATCAACCAATACGGTGAAGTTCAGGCGGTGGGCGGTGTAAATGAAAAGATTGAAGGCTATTTCGATCTTTGCCAACATCGAGGTTTAACGGGCACCCAAGGGGTTATTATTCCAAAATCTAATGCCATTAATTTAGTATTAGACTCTACGGTGATAGATGCGGTGAAAAAAGGGTTATTCCACATCTATACTGTAGAAACGGTTGATGATGCATTATCCATACTGATGGAACAGGAAGCCGGTGTACTAAGTTCTCGCGGCCGATACCCGAAAAATACCATCAATTACCACGCGGTGAATCGACTTTACAACATTGCGCTGATTGTGAATGGGGGGGATGGCGAATAGTCTTAGCGCCACGCTAAAAATGAAAGCGAGCGATATCTAGCTTGCTTTCATTGAATGGTTGGCGACTGACCTTGCCAGGTTTACTTAGGTGGCATACGTAAACCGCCATCTAAGCGAATGGTTTCCCCGTTTAAATACGCATTTTGTGCAATATGAATAACTAACTTTGCAAATTCTGCAGGTAATCCTAACCGTTTGGGAAACTGTACATTATGCGATAATGCCTGTTGTACGTGCTCAGGCATGGCCAATAGCATTGGGGTGCCCATAACTCCAGGGGCTATAGTGTTAACCCGAATGCCTAATGGCGCTAAATCTCGTGCCATAGGAAGGGTAAGCCCAATGATCCCTGCTTTACTGGCGGCATAGGCGGTTTGCCCAATTTGCCCTTCATAGCCGGCCACCGACGCGGTGTTAATAATCACCCCGCGTTCCCCCTCATCATTCACTGCGGATTGGTTAGCCATGGCACTGGCCACTAAACGTGCGACGTTGAAGCTGCCGACTAAATTTATATCAATAGTGTGCTGGAAGTCCTGTAATGGGGCGGGGGCATTTTCTTTGTTAAGGATACGTTTGGCGGGGGCGATGCCTGCACAATTAACGCACAAATGAATATGATTAAATCGAGATTGACACTGACGAATTGCTGATGAGATTTCATCTTCATTGCGGACATCGGCGCGCACAAATAACGTGTTCTCGGTGCCGAGTTCCTCTACCCGTTGTTGGCCTAGTGCTTCGTTCATGTCTAGCAAGCACACTTTTGCGCCAGCCTGACTCAATGCTATGGCAGTCGCATGGCCTAGGCCAGAACAGCCTCCGGTCACTAATGCAGTGACTTCAGTAATTTTCATAAATCCCCGTTAACGCTGTTTTTAACAACATGTTAACGGGGTATCACCATAAAAACCATTTTGCCGCTGTTAAACGGCGAAAATGTTAACTTTATTTTGGCAACTGAATTTTACGCTCTTCATTAGGACGGTATAAAATAAGAGTATGTCCGATAACTTGAAGTTTTTCGGCGTTGGTTTCTCTTACAATGGCATCCATGATGAGCGATTTTTCTTCGCGATCATCTGTGGGCACCTTAACTTTAATTAATTCGTGGAAGTTTAGGGCGTTGTCGATTTCGGCTACAACCCCCTCTGTAAGGCCGTTAGCACCAAGTTGCACAACAGGCTTAAGCGGGTGTGCAAGGCCTTTAAGAAATTGTTTCTGTTTGTTTGAAAGTTTCATGTAGTCAATATTCTTACAATTTATCTATAAATTTACGCTTGAAATAACGTATTCTAACGCCATCTTCTCTACAATCCTAATGACATTGTATTGGAATGACAAAAAAGAAACACTCCGCCAGCAGTAAACGCTGGCTACAAGAACACTTTGATGACCACTATGTGCAAAAAGCGCAGAAGCAAGGTAAGCGGTCCCGTGCCTTCTTTAAACTGGAAGAAATCCAGCAAAAAGATAAGCTTATTAGACCTGGCTCTACGGTTGTTGACCTAGGTGCGGCGCCAGGTGGCTGGTCACAATTGGCTTCTGAGCTCGTGGGTGACCACGGCAAAGTCATTGCTTGTGACATTTTACCTATGGATTCAATCGTGGGTGTCGACTTCTTACAAGGTGATTTTCGAGATGATGCAGTTTTAGACGCATTATTGAACAGAATCGGCGGTAAGAACGTAGATACTGTGTTATCAGACATGGCACCTGACCTGTCTGGTAACGCGGCGGTGGATCAAGCCGGCTCTATGTATCTCTGCGAGCTTGCCTTAGATATGTGTCATCAAGTCCTAAAGCCAGGTGGTAATTTTGCAATTAAAGTTTTTCAGGGTGAAGGGTTTGACGAATTCCTGAAAGATTTGCGTAGCGCCTTTACTACCCTTAAAACGCGGAAACCAGATTCGTCTCGATCCCGTTCAAGGGAGGTGTATTTGGTGGCTTGTGGTTATAAAGTGTAGTACTCTTTCGAGTAAGCGATTTTCGTTGCGAAAGACTGTAGGTAAAGTGAACAAACTCTTGTGTGTTCACTCTAAGTCTCAGGCTTTCGGTTTTTTTAGAGGTTAGTAGCATTGAGCGATATGGCAAAAAATTTAATCTTATGGTTGGTTATCGCCGTTGTGTTAATGTCTGTTTTTCAGAGCTTTTCACCCAGTGAATCAGCACGAACGCAGACCGATTACACAACATTCCTAAGAGAAGCTGAACAAGGAAATATCCGTGAAGTTCGCATCAACAATGATGGTGAAATTCGTGGTACTAAACGTTCGGGTGACACATTCCAGACGAACGTTCCTTACTTCGACGACAAGTTAATTTCAGATTTAGTTAAAAATGACGTGCGTGTCTACGGTGAGCCGCCGGAAGAGCAGTCAATTTTAACGTCTATCTTTATTTCTTGGTTCCCCATGTTGTTGCTTATTGGTGTATGGATATTCTTCATGCGTCAAATGCAAGGTGGCGGTGGCCGCGGCGCCATGTCTTTCGGTAAGAGTAAAGCGCGCTTACTGGGCGAAGACCAAATCAAGACCACATTTGCCGATGTTGCTGGGTGTGATGAAGCGAAAGAAGATGTATCAGAATTGGTAGACTTCCTTCGTGACCCATCAAAATTCCAGAAATTAGGCGGTAAAATTCCTAAAGGCGTGCTTATGGTAGGCCCTCCAGGAACAGGTAAAACCTTGCTAGCGAAAGCGATTGCCGGTGAAGCTAAAGTGCCTTTCTTCACTATTTCGGGGTCTGATTTCGTCGAAATGTTTGTGGGTGTTGGTGCATCACGTGTTCGCGATATGTTTGAACAAGCGAAAAAAGCAGCACCATGCATTATCTTTATTGATGAAATCGATGCAGTGGGTCGTCAGCGTGGCGCAGGTTTAGGTGGCGGTCACGATGAGCGTGAACAAACCCTCAACCAAATGCTTGTCGAGATGGACGGTTTCGAAGGTCATGAAGGTATCATCGTTATTGCGGCAACCAACCGTCCTGACGTACTTGATCCAGCATTACTGCGTCCCGGTCGATTCGACCGTCAGGTGGTTGTAGGTCTGCCGGATATTCGTGGTCGTGAACAAATACTTAAGGTGCATATCCGTAAGGTTCCCGTGGCTGATAATGTAGAGCCGTCAGTCATTGCTCGCGGTACCCCAGGTTTCTCTGGTGCCGACTTAGCCAACCTCGTGAACGAAGCTGCATTATTTGCTGCTCGTGGAAACAAGCGCCTTGTTTCTATGGAAGAGTTCGAGAAGGCGAAAGACAAAATCATGATGGGCTCTGAACGTAAGTCTATGGTGATGTCTGAGTCAGAAAAAGAAATGACGGCGTATCACGAAGCTGGTCACGCTATTGTGGGTCGTTTAGTACCAGAGCATGATCCAGTTTATAAGGTATCTATTATTCCTCGTGGTCGTGCATTAGGTGTGACTATGTATCTGCCAGAGCAAGATAGAGTAAGCCATTCTAAGCAGCATTTAGAAAGTATGATTTCTAGCTTGTTTGGCGGCCGAATTGCAGAGCAAATCATTTATGGCGATGACAAGGTGACCACAGGAGCCTCTAACGACATCGAACGTGCCACTGAAATTGCTCGTAAGATGGTTACTCAATGGGGGCTTTCAACGAAAATGGGCCCAATGCTGTATGCAGAAGATGAAGGTGAAGTTTTCTTAGGCAAGTCTATGTCTAAAGCAACCAACATGTCTGATGATACGGCCAGAGCTATTGATGCTGAAATTAAGTCGTTAATTGATAGTAACTACGACCGTGCACACAAAATCTTAGAAGAGAATATTGATATTCTTCATTCTATGAAAGATGCGCTAATGAAGTATGAAACTATTGATGCCAAACAAATTGACGATTTAATGAACCGTACAGATGTGCGTCCTCCTGCTGATTGGGATGACCGCTCGCCGTCAGGCGGTGACAAACCAAGCGGTGGCAAGCCAGCCCGTGAAGGTGAAATTACTGACGATGGTGTTGATAAGCCGTCTGTAGGTAAGCCAGGCGATTTGCCCAGCTAAGCTTCTTAGGCTAAACGTGAAAAACGCCAGTTAATCTGGCGTTTTTTGTATGTGTTAATGCAATACGAGTGATTTTTAATGCGCTTTGCTAACCGGGAAATAGACCTCTCTACCCCTAAGATCATGGGGATTTTAAACGTGACCCCTGATTCCTTTTCTGACGGCGGTAAACACCATCATCTCGACAGTGCCTTACGCCATGCACATGACATGGTTGAAAAAGGTGCGACTTTTATCGACGTGGGCGGTGAATCCACCCGCCCTGGCGCTGCAACAGTAAGTGAAAGTGAAGAACTCGATAGAGTCATTCCTGTCATTGAACGTTTACACAGTGAGTTAGACTGTGTCATTTCCGTAGATACCAGCAAAGCGATGGTTATGAGAGAGGCCGTCCAAGCGGGTGCCGGGCTTATTAATGACGTAAGGGCTTTAGCAGAACCCAATGCATTAGAGGTTGCAGCGCATTCCTCGGTTCCTGTTTGCTTAATGCATATGAAAGGGCAGCCCACTACCATGCAACAAAACCCTGAGTACACAAGTGTAGTGGATGATGTAACAGGATTTTTATTACAGCGTGTAGACGCTTGTATTCAGGCCGGGATAAATCGCGACAATATCCTGCTTGACCCAGGGTATGGCTTCGGTAAAACCCTTTCTCATAACTATACGTTAGTGAAATATTTGCCCAAGATTATGGCGTTGGGTTACCCCGTGTTAGTGGGAATGTCTAGAAAGTCCATGATTGGCAGCTTACTTGATAGAAAAGTGGAAGAGCGCTTGGCGGGAAGTGTGGCACTCGCTACAATTGCTGCCACTATGCGAGCGCACATTATTCGTGTTCATGATGTACAAGAAACCAGTGATGCCGTGTCTATTGTTAACATGGTTCATGAAGTAAAATAAGGATTTAAAAATGGGTCAGCGCAAATATTTTGGTACTGATGGTATTCGTGGCAAAGTGGGTGAAAGTAACATAAACCCTGAATTTGTTACCAAACTTGGCTGGGCGGCAGGTAAAGTCCTTGCTGGCCGTGGCACTAATAAAGTACTCATTGGTAAAGATACCCGTATTTCTGGTTACATGCTTGAATCATCATTGGAATCAGGGCTATCTGCTGCGGGCATCGATATTGGTTTGCTTGGGCCAATGCCCACACCGGCAATTGCCTATTTAACGAAAACCTTTCGTTCTGAGGCTGGCATTGTCATCAGTGCTTCACATAACCCTTATTACGACAACGGTATTAAGTTCTTTTCATCCAATGGCTTTAAGCTTGATGATGATATAGAACACGCTATTGAGGCTATGCTTGAGGAACCCATGACGTGTGTTGCGTCAGATAAATTGGGTAAGGCTACGCGCATTAATGACGCAGCGGGCCGTTACATCGAATTCTGTAAAGGTACATTCCCCTCTGAATTGTCTTTAACGGGACTAAAGATTGTCGTGGATTGTGCGCACGGCGCGACTTATCACATTGCACCTAACGTGTTGCGTGAATTAGGTGCCACGGTTATTGAAATTGGCACCGCGCCGAACGGCTTAAATATCAACGAAAACGTGGGCGCTACTTCTTTAGACGCCATTGTTGAGGCGGTTAAAGCGCATCACGCCGATTTAGGCTTTGCCCTGGACGGCGACGGCGATCGTATCATGATGGTAGATCATTTAGGTAACGTGATCGATGGTGATCAAATTGTGTTCATGATTGCGCGGGATGCATTAAAAAATGGCCGAATGCAAGGGGGAGTTGTTGGCACCCTGATGAGTAATTTGGGCTTAGAGGTGGCGTTGAGTCGCTTGGGTGTTCCCTTTGCACGAAGCAAAGTAGGAGATCGCTATGTCATGGAATTGTTGCAAGAAAAAGGGTGGACCATCGGCGGCGAAAGTTCTGGCCATATTTTGAATTTAACGGCGTCTTCCACCGGAGATGGTATCGTGGCAGGTTTACAAGTTATTGCTGCCATGTTGCGTTCAGACATGGACTTACACGACCTGAGCAGCGGCTTTGAAATGTATCCGCAACGGCTCATCAACGTGCGCTATACAAATTTAGATGAAGACTACCTTGCTCATGATGCTGTACAAAAAGGCAAAGCAGATGCAGAAGCGGCGTTAGGTAAGCGAGGGCGTGTTTTATTACGCAAAAGTGGCACTGAACCCTTAATTCGCGTTATGGTTGAATCTGATGATGAAGCCCAAACAGAGAAGTGGGCTGAACATATCGCTGAAATTGTTCGTAAAGTCGCCAATTGATTGGCATGACTGGAATTTTTGCGTTTTATGCTTGTATATTTTATTTGAAATCGTTAATATCACGCCCGCTTTAAGACAGGGCTAAGGTCTATAGTGTGAAGAATAATAGAACGCCATTCGTGGCAGGTAATTGGAAAATGAACGGTGACCGTTCACTGGTGACAACGTTTAGTGCATCGCTTGATAATCATGCAGTAAGCAATGTAGACATTGTTTTATGTCCACCGGCTGTTTATTTACCGCTATTTTCTTCGGCTAACTTTAGTTTAGGCGGGCAAGATTTAAGTGCTCAAGAACCGGGTGCACACACAGGTGATGTGTCTGGTGAAATGCTTAAGGATGTTGGCTGCAGTTATGTTATTGTAGGCCATTCGGAGCGCCGGGAAGATCATGGCGAGTCGAACAGTGATGTTGCTAAAAAAGCCAGTAAAGCGTTAGCGTGCGGCTTAACGCCTATTATCTGCATTGGCGAACCCTTAGCGGTGAGAGAAGCAGGTGAGGTTGAAGCCTTTTTATCTGAGCAATTGAAAGCGTTGGTAGAACATCTCAGTGTAGATGACTTATCTAAATCGGTTATTGCTTACGAGCCAATATGGGCTATAGGCACAGGTAAGACAGCATCACCAGAACAAGCGCAAGATGTACACAAATTTATCCGTGAGTTTTTTGCGAACGAAGACAAGACACTAGCGGAAGGGCTGCGCATTTTATATGGCGGCAGTGTAAAGCCTGACAATGCAAAAACATTATTTGCACAGGCTGATGTAGATGGCGGGCTCATTGGGGGCGCCAGCTTAAAAGTCGAAGATTTTATTTCAATTTGCCAAGCGGCAAACTGACGAGGTTATTATGGTTTATGAAGTGCTACTTGTAGCCTATTTGATTGTAGCTCTATTGCTTATTGGATTTGTACTTATCCAGCAAGGCAAAGGGGCTGATATGGGCGCTTCTTTCGGTAGCGGTGGCTCTAATACTGTTTTTGGTTCTTCTGGCTCAGGTAATTTTATGAGCAGAACAACCGCGGTTTTGGCCGGTTTGTTTTTCTTTATCAGCTTAACGCTAGGTGCGTTAACGGCGAACAAAGAAAGTGCGGAAGACGAGTGGGAAAACTTAGAGGTTCCTGCTGTCGTTGAAGCACCTGTACAAACACCAGCGGATCAAGATGTTCCAATGGGTGAAGTGCCTGAATCAGCAATTGATGATGTTCCCCAAGTGGACAAATCATCTGAAGTACCTAACTAGTCGTTCATTTAAAATTTCGCGGAAGTGGTGGAATTGGTAGACACGCCATCTTGAGGGGGTGGTGAGCATAGCTCGTGCGGGTTCAAGTCCCGCTTTCCGCACCAAACAAAAAAGCCCGTATATCAGTAATATACGGGCTTTTTTATTATTTAATTGTCGGCTATGGATCTCACCTGGATCAGTTTTATTCAACGATCTAAGGTTACGCTCGACGGTTTTCCACAAAACACTGTTTCCATTTTTCTGAAACTTGGGATGCCATTTCTCTCCCTTTGCGCGCATAAATTTACCGTAGTGCTTCTCTAGCATAGTGATTGAGCTATGACCCATTTGGTCAGCTATCCATTTCAAACTGAGGTTAAGAGTCATCATGTGACTGCCATATGTGTGCCGAGCTTGCCCTATCGCTCTATATCGTACCGATGATGCTTCGCAATGCGGTTTAAAAAACATTTTTCCGAAACTTTCACTTCCAGACCAATGGCTACCAGATTTAGAACTTACAAAGAGAAGTTTCAAATCCTCTTTTCTTTCTGTTCGATTGTCTTCGTCTACAATAGTTACTGGTTTTGCTTGAATATTCCCCCTGAGTTGTAACAGTTTTTTTAGCACTTCGATTGCGTTGTCTAACAGTTCAATAGTCCTTTCGCTAGAATTGTTTTTTGTGTAGCTGAACACGCCTTGTACAATTCCTCTTTGAACTCGAAGTTCCCAAGTATCGAAGTCAATGTCGTCGTAGGCAATTGCCAAAAGTTCAGAAGGTCTAAGGCCTGTATACATTCCAAAAAGTGCAGTGAGCAGTTCAATCTGTCTATCTGTTTCTGTATTTTCCAGTTTATTTATCTCCTCAAAGGTAAAAGGATCGGGTTTGTAATTTGCTTTCTTCTTAGGATTCGTGATTGAGTCCAGGGGGTTGTTGCTAATCACTTGGTCATCGCTCGCTATTCTGTAAGCGGCTCGAAGTGGTGTAAGAACGTCGCCAATAGTCTTATTCGCAAGATGACATAAATCTTGCTGTATCCACTCTGTAATTTCTGAGGGGCGAATGGATTCCATAGTACGCGTTGCGAATTTCGGAAGGATAAAGTTATCAATCCGACTTTCGTAAGTTTTATGAGATTTTTCTCTAGTTTCGAACTTACTGACTTCGCGAGCCTTTTCTAGATAGATGCGCAATTCGATACCTTCAGCTGCATTGTTAGACAGGTAAATTTCTTTCGCTTTCGCAGAATAAGGAAATTCTTTGATGTAAGAAAACTTACCATTTTCAATTTCATCCTCTATTCTAATTCGCTTCTTCCAAGCACTCTTGATATTAGCCTTGGTAAGTGGTGTCGCTTTTAAGGTTTCAAAACGGCGTGCACCTTCATACTTAAATGCTATTCGGATTTTTTTACCATGGATATCAATACCCTCATATTCTTTTGCTACTTTCTTAGCTTCTTCAATGCTCAAAATCATGTTATTCATACCTCGTTAATCTGTTTTATATTCTCAAAATGCCACATTGTTTTGCCAGTAGGGTCTTTTACCCAGTGAATTCGCTGTTTGAGTGCACCACCTCTTTTCAGTTGAACCAGTTCATCTAATGCAAAACCAAGCATTTGCTCGATTATCGTGTGATTAACCCATCCGATTTGTATTAAGTCGCCATACGAAAATGCTGTAATCACGCAATATCCGCCGTAATTGATAGTTGCAATGATGTTAAAATAAATCGTTAAAATTTGGATGGGTTTACGTGGTTTTGTGTATCGATTAGCTAGATTTCTAAGATGATTGCTAAGTTGATCTTATAATTAAAAAGTGATAAGAAAAGGAACTTCGCTGCGATAGCTCAGCACGAAGTTCCTTAACTCTTCGCTAGGTAGGTGAGTTGCCTTGGCCCGCTATCCAGTTGTCTAACTCTTCAAAGTGCCACATTATCGTTCCACTGGGATCTTTCTTCCAATGCGTATCTTCGACAAATTTGTCGGCCTTTCTGCGGCCGTCTAGCTGGTCTCTAGTTAATCCCTTTAAAAGGTTTATAACTCTTGGATGTACCCAACCAAGTTTGATTGTTGCTGTCGTTTTTTCAGTGCTCATAATCACCTCTTGAGATAGTTTTCAAATAACGTTATCTCAAAAGATGAAAATTCGTATGGTTTTACGTGGTTTTGTGTATTGGTGCAGGGTTTCTGTAAACAAAGTCTTTGTAAGACTCAAGCCATCTGTTGTATTGGTTTGTGAATAGCGGTTTAGACGTCTCTATGTCAGGTTTATAAGCCAGCTCTCTCAATGCCTGACGTGCTTTTTCGTCGTTTACCTCGTCAATAATGGCATCATTGACAAAGCCATCCCTAATCGCTCGTAAGCAAATAAGGATACTTGAAACATCACTTTCAAGTATTTTATTAATACAAACTTCTTGAATGGTGCTTAAAGTTTTGTGATTCTCACGTGTGTTATCACTGTATAACATAGTTTTCCTTGATTAATTAAAGTCCTCAGAGCATACAAAATATGGACTAGATTTAATTTCGCGGATTATGCTGGAATAACTTCATTTGTTGGGGAGGTCAGTGCCGACGGATTCATTCTATGAGCTTTAACTTACGTAAAGATAGAGAACGCTCCTTCAAGTTCTTAAAAATTTTTGCTTATCTTCAATTTCTGAAAATTTTTTATGAGAGTTATAATCCTACTCATGCAATGAGCATGTCGAAGACGATGCTCATTGCATGAGTAGGATTCTTATCTGCGAAATGTTCTTAAGTTTCGCAAGTTACAATTGCATAATTCGCTTTTTTCTAAAAAAAGTTTTCGAGCTACTTTAGTCACTCATCGGGCAATGAATTGCCTTTTCTCTAACCAGTACATAAACGAGACACAGTGGACAAACATGCCTTATTAAAAGGGTTTGTAATGTTATTAAGAAATTTAGAAAATGATGTAGTGCAGTCAGCTGGAAAGGGCGTTACTAACATTATCAAAGCACCAGAAGGTGCGTTCGATAAGTTTAAAGCTCAAGCGAAATCAGCTCTGTCTGGAAAAGTAGACCTTGACGGTCTGAAGATGATGAACTCTGGTGAGTTATTAAAAACTAATATACCTGAAAGGGAGGAGTTGCTTGGGCATTTAGTTTTGTCACGAACAATAAACAATGTATCAGGAGAAGCAGGACTGGGTAAGTCTACGATCACAATGGCTGTATGTGCTGCTATCGCGACAGCCGGAAAGTTTTTGGAGTGGGAAGTCAAAGAAGCCTCTAGAGTGCTTTACGTAGACGGTGAGATGCTTCTTTCGGATCTGAAAACACGTATCAAGAAGAACTGTCATCAAATGGATGTCAACCAGAAGCTTTTGTTTATGGAAAACCTGATTTTTCTTAATGGGGAGCTTTGTATTGATGGACTACTGACGTGCTCCAATAGATTCACACACCCAGTTAAGAGATAATTATCTCAACTGGAGTGTATATGAAAACCCGAAAAAGCTACTCGAAAGAATTCAAACTGGATGCGGTGAGTCTGGTTACAGAACAA
>Ga0208318_100065_pt1 | contig 46186 bp, 60 predicted proteins | sample Virmet3747_4435_FD_185739 | JGI IMG/M metagenome (GOLD analysis project Ga0208318, IMG submission 185739) | Marine viral communities from the Southern Atlantic ocean transect to study dissolved organic matter and carbon cycling - metaG... | ecosystem: Environmental > Aquatic > Marine > Oceanic ... | reverse complement strand
CCGTAGGGGTCGATGCCTGCCGAAGCTATACGGATTAACCGACGTGTCCTGCTGCAATGTTCTATTGGTGCGCCAGGCCTAAAGCAGCCATTTGCGCAGCCGCAGCAAAATGGCGCTTTGTCCGCATAGCGGACTTCAAGGCGATAAGCAGCGAAAGTCGGCTTGGTCCAAACATACGCTGTCAACGTTTCTTCTCTTGGACTTATTCGAACGCGTTGTGTAATACAGCAGGAGTTAAATCCCCTTTTGAGATCATGCGAAGCAATGGTCACCGCGCGCCGAGGATCTCGGCGATCGCCGCCTTGTCTGCATTCGCTTGGCGCGCAGAATTGAGATGCTCGGTCGCCAGGATCGCAAGCTCGCGGTACGTTGCCGGCCGGCGCGTCGAGATCGGCGTCGGCGCGAGCAGCTCGGCCGGGATCTCGTCACGCAACTGCACATATTCAGTTTTCCCAAAGCAGCCCATCAAGAGCACGGGAAAGATCAGGATCAATCGGCGCATCGGCGCACCCCTCCAATTGCAAGTTTCGGATTCGCTCGATGCCGGCCGTCGCCTGGTCGCGCATCACGGCCGCCCCCTTGGCACGCGCAGCGGCAACATCGGCCGCAAGACGTGCCTGCGCCCGCGAGGCTTCCAATGCGGTGATCGAGCGCGCATCGCTCGCGGCCTGAAGCTCGAGCGCGCCGTTGCGGCGATCGAGGATCCAGGCATAGCCCCCGAGCACCACAAGCGCGCCCAGGAGCGCCACCAACCCCCAGCGGGCTACCGTGCCCCCGCCGAGCATGTCAGTGCCGCCCCTCGAGCTTTTTTATGATCCGGTAGTTTGATGCGGCCACCGCAAACACGCCGGCCGCGAGCAGCACCAGAAGCCATAAGCTGCCCTCCGACCAAATCACATAGGCGGCCCCGCAACTGATCCCGAGCTTGACCAGGATCCACCCCCGGCCGAGCTTGTCCATCAACACCGCGATAAAGCCGTTGCCCTCGACAGCGCCTTTAAGCTTCAGGGCGCGCTGCGTCGTGTACACATCGGCGAGCTGCGCGAGGACAAACAGCCCGAAAATCAGGATCTCGACCGCGCTAAGCCCGCCCATCATGTGACCACCCCGAACATGCAAAGCGCGTAATCCTCACCCCGGCGCAAAGTCAGCCCGCGCACCACCCGATTGCCGGCCTTATCCCACCAGGTGATTGCCTTGCATCCGCCTGCGATATCCCCGCCATTCAACCGGCGCACCGCCGTCGATTGACCAGCGCCCCCGACGCCGACGTTGTAGGCAAGGCTTGTGTAAGCCGTATCTCGATGCACCGGCAGCCGGCCGGCCAGCGTCTCGCGCGTGAAATAGCGGTGCAACCGCGTGCGATAGCTGATCAGCTCGCGCGTGAGCATGGCGTCGCATTGAGCCTTGGTATAGCGATCGCCCGGCTTGACCCCCTTTGTCTCGCCATAACAGACCGTCCAGACCCCGACGATATCGCGGTATGCGGCCAGCCGCAGCCCTTCCCATTTGCCAACATAAGGCACCGCCACCTCGAGAAAGGCCGCCGCCGATGCCAGACCCGACGCCACGGGCTGCGGATCCAGCCGCTCGGCCATCACCGGCACGATCGACGCCTGCCCCCAGATCAGCCCGCCCTGGCGCGCTTGCGCCTGTTCGTCAGGCTCGATCGCCGTCGATGTCTGCTCGGGGAGATAGAGATCCTCGGCCACGGCCCCGCCCAAGGATAGCCCCAGCATCAGCGCGCCAAAGCCAAACGCCCCCAGGAACACAAGCCGCGCGATCGCCCCGCTGCGCTTTTGGTCGATGATCCGGCCGAACAGGCCAGCGATCAAAAACACCAGCGCCGCCCATCCGATCGGGTACGGATCCGCCTCGATTTGCCAAAGCCCCCAAAGCACATTAGGCAAGATCAGGCAGATCAGCCCGAGATAGATCGACCACATAGAGTAGGAGCGCCCGAGCACCCCCCAGACATCCGGCACGAATTTCATTTGCGTTCTCCAATGCAAAAAGGACCGCCAAGGCGATCCATTGAGGTTTAAAAATTGAAAGTGACTAGCTGGCGATCCGGAACAGCGCCGAGGGCTGCGTATAGTTGAACTCAAGCCCACCAGGGCATGTGTAGGTCAGCTCGACGCGCAGCTCGTACTCGCCGGCCGGCATATAGGGCAGCGTCGGATAGTTGAGATCGAGAAAATCCGTATGCGCTGGACCGCCCGCCCATTCGGCATCCGGCATATCAAACACAACGCCATCTTGATTGATCCCCGTGCGCTCGGATTGCACCGGGCAATCGTCACGCTCTTTGTCTCGCCAGATCCGCAGGCGTAGCGGCTCGCCAGCCTTTACCGGGCTATTGAGCGTCTCGACCCGCTTGAAATTCGAGATCGGCTGCGTCCGATCAAGGCGCTCGTATTTGATAGCCAAAAACCCCAAGACGCCTGAAAGGATCAGGCAAACCAGAGCGAGCAAGTAGAACAATTTTTTCATTTAAAGATCACCGATCTGTAAGCCCAAAGAACCCCGAAAAGCGTCGTCACAATGCCGCCCAAAGTAGTGATACCCACCAGAAGCAGTTGCCGCTCTTTCGCGGCCTCGGCGGATTTCATATCGGTGATTTCTTGGTGCAGCGCGCGGCTTTCTTCGCGCCACTCGGCCGCAAGTTTTGTGTTGGCTTGGCGCAAGCTCGAGACGGAATGCTCGAGCTGACTAATTCGATACGCATCAAGGCTTGATGCGGGCTTTTGCTCGCTCACTGCTCACCATTCGACCGCCCGAAAGCGCCGCCTTTATTGATATTTGAAAAACAGCACGGCCAGGGCCATAAGAGCCCGCCGCAACTTTGGAACGCCGTCAGCTTTCAACGCCTGGTGAAACTGCGCGCCGGCCGTGAACCGATCCCAGCCGATCGAAAGAAAGTGATCATGCAACGCGGCCGCTTTGAAGTACCGCGGATCTAATGGGTTGCAGATCCACCGCAGCCCCCGAGGCACAGAGACATCGAATTGAGCCCCGATCGGCACAACATAGAGCGCGCCGGTGATCGGACTGCCAACCCACCAGGCAAGCGGCTTGGTGACGCGGTGCAAGATCCCCGTGTCATGGGCGTACCAATCCGAGGCAGAGGTATAAGCGTTCATTACAAGCCCTCGTAGAATTCCACGACATCGGCCGCCGTGGCGTCGATCACGATTTGCGCCTCGGCGCGCTCGACGTCGTCTTGCACGATCGCAGGATTGGGCGACACAACGATTTGACCCGCTTCGTTGATCGTCTCGATCGTTGCCGGCAGCGGCTCGATCGCCGGCTGCATCACGACACTTTCGAGATAGGGCGAGCCATCGGGATTGATTCTGCCCGTGTCGATCATATCGGTAATTTCAGGACGGCCATCGGCGAGGCGATACCGCGCTAGGCGCGCACGTGCTATCCTGTAGGCTGCGAGCTTGTGATTGAAAGCATAGTTCGCCTCGGCCTCGGCCAGAACCGGGCGCATTTCATCTTTCCAGAGCTCGAAAGCATCGGTGTATTGCTCGCGCAAAGCCTGCGGCCAGATGTTTTCGTTATAGGCCAGCACGCGGCGCTGAAACTGACCGGCATTCATGGGCGGCTGCCCTTTGTCGAGCTTGAGATCCTCGAGAATACCCATGATCAAACCCCCACCGGCCAGACGCCGACGATCGCGCCATTGGCCGGCGCTTGTGCAAACGAAACGATCCAGTGGAAACCGTCAAATTTCTGGGTAAATTCCTCGAGCTCACCCTCTACCCGGATTAGCCCAGCGGAATCGACGGCATACGCCTTGAACCCGAAAGGCAGCTTGAAATCTGTTTGCACCCCATCGGCGGGATATTGTTTGCGCGGAGCCAGGAAAGGTTTTGGCGGTTGCGCAAGTTTCGTGAGGATCTCGCGCAAATTGATTGCGGGCTGCGTAATGCGTGCGACCATCTTATTGCTCCAAAATCATGCCGTCATGCGCGACGATCTTTGTGGTGATTGGGGTATTGGTTTCGCCAACGCGAACCAGGCCGGAGAAATCAGAGCGGCCGGCTGAAGTGCCCGCGTGGATCAACCCCGTGGATTTGTCGTGGGCCAGCGAAGATATTAGATTGGAAGTACCGTGTAGCGTAACCTTGGCGTTTGGTTGAAACATGGGTCGCTCGCCGTGGTAAACCTCATCAATCTGTTCCGGCGTTGGTGCGGTTGCACCGATACGCAGAAGGGAGAGGGGGCCTTTTAGGGGGCTGTCAGTGGCACCCCCGAAAAAGCCGGAACCCACACGCAAAACAGGCGCACCCACCCCATTTAAATCGTACAGCCTAGACTTAGTGTAAATGAGTTTCCCGTTAACATAAAAGCTCATTACACCCTCTTGTATGACGACAGCGAAAAACGAAAAAATATCAAGGCTGTAGTCAACTCCGGTGGAATCAAGACCTAAGGGGGTTTGAAAAGCCCATCCGGAATTGGTTACCAATACAGCCCACGACCCGTTGTCGCCAACGCCAGAACCTCCGTCGCTTCTTTGCACGATGCGCTGTGTCCCTAAGTTCGGTGCCACCCAGCCCATCACACAGAAATCGCCCGTACCAAAATCTAAGTCTGGGTTGTAAGGCTGTTCAAGGTAGTTCGACGCGCTGAACCCACTATAACCAACCAATTCGGCCCCTGTCGCAACAGGCGTTCGGGTTATCGTGCCATTGACTATCAGACCCTTGTTTTTCACGGAACGGTCTGGATCGGCTAGCTTGAGAGACACGTTGTCGAAATCCATCCCAACTCCGTTGGCAGCGGTGAAGACCGAAAGAGTGAGAAACACCGATGACGTGGTTGCAACAAAGGTGTGCGTCTGCGGTCCTACAACACTGGCGGCTTGCGATACCGATACGTTAGAACCGCCCTCATTTGTGCTGACTGTTATGCGTGTGGCATACGTGGCATCAATTGCAGAAACCGTCCATTGCACGGTATAGGCCGCACCGACCACTAACCCCGTGATCGTCTGGAAGGTGTAGGCGTAGGCTCTATCAGATTCTGACTTAACACGGATTTTTCCCGCTGCCCAAGTAGGCGTGCTTCTGCCGTCGGCAGGCGATCCCCACCCGTTTACATCAACGTCAAACGTGCCATTCGTGACTAACTCGCCGGAGCCTACCAATTCTGTCGTGTCAACGGATGAAAGCCAAGCACCCTTAGCATCGCCAACCATCCAACCCGTCGCGTATTCGGAGGCTGTGCAGGCGACCATTGACCGTGCATAATCATGGTAGTTTGGTCTAATGCGAGCAATGCCCAAGGACGCGATCTGCGAAAGAACATCGGAACCATCTGCGCACATATTGGGCTGGGGGCTGCTCAAAACGGGTATATTTGTCGAACTGTGCCCCACATTGTCCACCTTGAGCGTGTAAGGAAACTGGTCCTCTAGCCATTCGGGAAATGGGATAAAGCTGGAAAGGCTGGCACCATAGCGGTGGTGGATCGCCTTGTTATCCAAAACAATAATTCCGTCCGAGGGGTTGGCAGCATTGGCACTGTTGATGCGCGTACCATCGTGCCTCAATACCTCGATTCCCGTTGAACCCAGAATGTAGGTAGGCACACGCATACCGCTTGCGGTATCAATAGGCGCATCATCCAAAACAACAGAGGTTACAGCATATACTGCGTTATTTCTTAGTGTGGGGACAGACGGGTCAGCCGTTACTTTTTCGGTTTGCGCGCTGGCGAGTGGTTGGATGTATCCCGTGGCGTTTGCACTCGCCGTAGAACGCATTATTCGATCAGCACCAAAATCAAGAACGCGGATACCGCCATTTGTGTTGGACTTGCTTAAGCCAAACAAAATCTTCCCCTCGCCGCAGGCTTTTACAGAAGAACCGTCGTTATAATTCGGGTAGAAAAAATTACTGCCGGAATTAAGGGTTGATCCTTGCCTTCCCCACCAAAGGGGAAACGTGGGATCGTCGCCGTCATAGATACCGAAGAAGTTTGCCTCGACAATGATGATGCGCTTGGCCGGAAGTTCGCGGCGCGTGCCCCGCGTGGCTGTGCCAAGTGCTTCATTATACCAGCTGGTCCGGCGTTGTACCGCAAGCGGCGGGTTCGGCGACGTGTCGATGCACCCGTCGATCATTGTGATATTTTTAAAAAGAGCGATAGACGCTAGATCTTGATAGACCACCGCGCTTGCCAAGTCGTTCTTATACTGCAGCGCCTTTGCCTCTGACGTGGCGGCGGCATCCCGGTAGGTCTTGGCCGTGTCGCGGTAAGAAAACGCGAGCGGCGCAGCGGCTTTGGCATCGTTCAGCAACGGCACATTCGCATCGACAGCCGCCTTGTCGATCGCAACCTGCCCGGCCTTTTCCTCGACAAAATCCCCCAAGGCGTTCGCCTCTGTCGCAAACCCCTGCAGAGAAGACAAAAGCGCGTCACCCTTGGCTGAGAAGTTAGCCGGCTGTTGACGGTTTGGCGCGGCCGGCAAATTGCTGATTTTTGGAGCAGTAGCCATTTAGATTAATCCTTCTACTTCGATTGAGGCATCCGAAACGGTCGGCCCTGCGAGCACGATGTCGAACCTGCGATAATATCCATAAACCAGCGTGCCGAGCTCCTCGGTCGTTGAGCCGATCCACACGACAGGGATCGTGCGATAGTCGGCCAAGGTGCTTTGCAGCCGGCGCGCGGTTTGGGTGGTGACTTTGAGCGAGTAGTCGATGAGCTGCGCAAAAGCGCGCTCGACAATGATTGCATTGCCAAAGGCATCGCGTTCCTTGCGGCTGTAATCCTCGATCGAAATATTGGTGCCGTAAGCCGTCACGCCGAGATCCAGCACCCGGCCGATCGCGATCTGCCCCACCTCGGCGATCCCGCCGGTATTGGTGACCGTGATCCGCGTCGAGGCGTTCAAATAAGGCGGGATCTCGATCTCGATCACTTCCTGCCGCTGCACCCCAACGGGCGAGAAAAAGTAGGTGTACCAATCGACAACGCCGGTGTCGTCAAACAGGCTGTAGGTTTTCGAGAAAACCACCCCGTCGATCGGATCTGTAACCTCGATTTCGAGCGTGCCCCCGGCGATGCCAAAGACAGCCACCCCGCTCACGAAAGCGCCGCCATGCGAGATCGTATAGGTCACCTGATCCGCCATCGCAGCACGATCACTGATCCGCTTGTCGAACGCCTTGTATCGGTTGGTTGCCCCCAGGCGTAGCCAGCGGGCGCTATCCTGGTCGGGCTGATTGCCGAGATTTCCGGCCTCTAGGCTTTCATAGAGCACATGCGCAAAAATCACCTGCGCTTTGTCGGCGTATTCCGTCTCGAGATCCCAAAGCGGCGCGTCATTCTCGGGGATATTGCTCGAAAACAAATTGCTTTCCGAGATCTCGATCGGCGTGATAATTTTCATATATTAAGCCCTCACCGGCGGCATGCCATCGACATCATGTTTGCGTGCAATGTCGCTGGTGCGTTTTGTGTTTTTGACTACCTCGAGCAGTAGCCGGCGGAGCTCAGCGAATTCCTTTTGCAACTCGCGTATTTCACTGGACTGATCCGCGCCGCTTCCCAGAATGTTTTTCGTTTGGTTGGCGTTGAAGATCCTGGATGGCCCAGTCAGCTCAAGCTCAGGGCCATTCTCTCCTACGATCCGCGCGCCACCATAATGCAGTCCGCCGCGCGCAAATTGTGGGATCCCGCCAAGATCAATCACCGCCTGGCGCTGCGCCTGCAGTTGTTCGGCAAGGCTCTTGAGCTCGGCGGCGCGGCCGTAGGTTTGGCCATAAAGCCCGCCGTCACCGTAAAATTCACTCTTGAAGTTAGTCGCCTTGCTCGCGCTACCCGAATAGCTGATCTGGTTATATTGGGCATCGAAAAGGCCCTGGGCATTGACGCCAAACTTTGCCGTCTGCGACATCTGCACCGCGCCCGATTGCGCGTTCAGATAAACACCAAAGCGCGAGGCGAGCGAAAGGATCTCGGCCGAAGCGGCCGAAACCTGCTCGATCGCGGATCCCTGCGCGAGCGCCGTCGCCTCTAGCTCGCGCTGCGCATTGGTTAGCGCCGCCTGGCGCGCCGCCTCGGCCTCGGCGGCTGCGAGCGATGCCTCTTGCACCGAGACGATCCGTCCGATCAAGGATCCGATCGAGTTAAGACCCGACACCATCGAGGGCACGCCCGCGACCGAGATCCCCGCCGCCATCCGGTTAAGCAAGGCCGATGTCAGATTTTCATTGCCAGCAACCGCGCGCTCGACAAGCTCGGTGATGCTCACCGTTTCGCCTTGTAGATCCTGCATCTTGCCGAGCTCGGCGTTAGTCAAGGATTGCGAACCTGTGATGCTGCCAGTCTGCCCGGTGATGGCATTGGAGAACGCGGCATTTTGGTTCAAGAGCGCCTGCACTTGTTGCAGCGAACCGTGATTGATGCCCGAAAGGGTTTTGGCCGCTGCAATCTCTTGGGCGGTCACCACCCCGTTGCGGTTCTGGTCGACGGCATTGATCACAGCGCTAATCGCGCTGTCAGATGCTTTACCAGCCAGCGATGCCCGGATTTGGGCTGTCGTCATGGACCCGTTTCTATCGATCGCACTGGCGAGCGAAATGACCGTGCTCTGATAAGTACTCAGCGTTGCGGCGCGGGTTGCCTCCTGAGACGTCACGATGCCGTCAGCATTCGCGTCGAGTGCTCGGGTAATGTCAGCCGATTGCGTGATAGCCGCGGCCTGCAATACGGTGGTTTGCGCCTGCAGCGCCGTGATGTGCCTTGAACCTTCACTAGAAAGGGCCCCAATCACTGTGCCGGCGTTATCGACCAGCGCAGCCACAGTATTCCCGGCTGCGTTCTTACCCGCTGCGATTTGCATGCTTGCGCTGTTCGAAATCAAGATGCCAATATTTTCGAGAACCACCGTTTGCTGTCGGAGCAACTCTTGGGTGAAGTCGCCCTGCTCAAGCAACGCGCGCGTTTCCTCAAGTGCCGCCGTCTGGACGTCAAACAAGAGCGCCTGATAGTCGGCCCCCAAACCCAGAGCTTCAGACACCGCAGCCGCTTGGTTTAGCTGTTTGCTGATGCCGGATTGAACCTTGCGAAGCTCAACGGCCGACGATGCGAAATCGGCGCTATCGCGTGCCAGGGCCTGCCCGCTACCGCCCAGCGCACCCAGCGAGTCTACGTCGCCCTTGATGGCCTTGGCGAACGTCTGCGAGAACGCCTGCTGTGCACTCATGAGGTCCGTTGCGGTGGACACTCCGGTGATGCCCCCTGCCGCGCTGCGTAGGCTGTCAGCCAAACGATAGAACTCGGCAGCGGACTGGCGGGCTTGGGTTGCCGCGCTGTTTGAAGACTCGATCTGGGCGTCAATCGGTGCCAGCGCGTCATTCACTGCCCCCGCCACCAGCGCGCCCATCTTGTTCGCCAAGCTATCGATGGCGGGTAACACAGCGTCGAGCTGGGCCGACATGCCAACCAATGAAGCGAACATACGACGGCCCGCCTGTGTCGTCAGATCTTGTGCCTCAACCAATGCCCGGAATTGACCGCGAGTTTCAGGCATGGTTTCGCCCAACCCCTCGAATGCGGTCGTGAGCTGCCGCGTCAGGGTCGAGATCCGTTCGCCCTCCGAATAGAATGCCTGATAGTAGGCTGTCGTCGCCGTGTTGGCCGTTTCCAGATCCCCGAACAGGTCGACAAGCGAACTCGCCATATCCGCCCCTGCAAGCGTGACCTGATACATAGTCAGGCCTAGTGTGTCGAAAATGGCGTTCATGCCGTTCAAGCTGTTCACCAGACGGCTAAGGGCATCATATGACCCTTCACCCTCTTTTTTCAGAGCTTCGAACTCTTCGTTCACCCGCTCGACGGTGGACGTGACTTCTGTGATCAGCCCCGAAATATTGAACAGCTTCATGATGGGTGTCTGGTGCGACACCATTTCGGTCACAACCTCGTCGAACGTCCCCACGATAGAATCCGCAAACACATCAGCAAGACGGTTCATTTCTCCGGAAATGGCCTCTTCTATTTCTGCATCTGAAAGACCCTTGGTAGAAATCTTGAGGCTTACGCTCGCACGATCGATATTGCTTGCTGCGAAGCCGAACACATCCCCCATTTCAACGACGCTGTTGGCCAGCCCCTCAATTGTCGAGATGATCGGAGCAGCGGCTTCGGCTTCAAGCGCAGTGTAGCTGGTGCGCACCCTTTTAGACAGGCCCCAGAAACGCTTGGTTTCCGTCTTGCGGAATGACTCTACCAGGGCGTCCATGCCCTCCACGGTGATCCGCAGACCGGAGTCCAATTCCTTGACTGATTTCTTGAAAAACGAGAACACTGCCGCCACGCCGGCCAATGGAAGCGCAATCGCACCCAATGCCGCGCCAAATGCCCCCACAGACGCGGTAGCCGCGCCAAGTTGTGTGCTAAGAACGCTACCGAGACCAGTCAGGCCGCCTGAGGTCATTCCACCCAGCGCCATGTTGAATCCCGCGCCAAGACCGCTTGTCAGAGCGCCGATGGAGCCACCGATACTGCCCAGCAACCCGCCGCCGCTACCCAAGCTGCCGATGATACCGCCGCCGGGGCCAATTCCTGCCGCCTGCGCCGCGGTGCCCGCCAAGCCACCGCCTGCGCCCAATAGTGCCAGCTTGATCGGGTTGGCGATCGCCGTGGCAATCATTTCCTTAAGCATGTCCTTGAACGCGCCAAGCAGGTCGCCAAAGTCGCGCATACCACCGGCCACAAAGTCGCCAATCGCATCACCAGCTTTCGAGATCATCGGATCGCTGTTTGCAAACTCGTCATTAAGTTCAGCAACCGCCTTTCGGTAAGCGCCATCGCTCAAGCCGTTTGCTACCAAGGCGTCCAGGTTTGCAAGCTCGGCGTTGTACTTCTTGAGAGGATCAGCGTCCAACTCTAGGCGCTCGATTTCATCGGCAAGTTTTTCAGCTTCCTTCGCGGCCGCTTTCATACCTTTTGCCGTCGAAGCCCCCGCCGCCGCGCCCGATGTTCGGACCTTGTTAAGCGCCGTAACCTTATCACTGTAAGCTTTGCTCAACTCTTGAACGTTGGTATATTCTTTGACCTGTCGATTAATAACGCCGGAAATATACGCCTCTTCGGCTGCGTTGGCTGCATCAGCAAGACCGTACTTCTGTTCGAGCTCTTTGCGGTAACCAGCCGCGCTAGCTGTGATTTGACTGTAGCCAGCATCTAGCGCGCTGATTTGAGCTGTAAGCTGCGCCGCTTGATCTTGGAAGGCCTGGATACCTGCGGGAGCCATTGCCAAGTTTGCTGCGAGCTGCCCGGCGTACTGCGCAGCAACAGATAGCTGACCGGACAGGTTAGCTGCCGCCGTTGCTGCCGCGTTCGCGCTATCGGCTGACCCATCCACATTCGCGGCAACACGCGCCGCAACAGTCTGGGCCTCGCCAAGTCGCTGAACCATGTCGCGAAGTTCAGGCGGGATCTTGCGTGCGCTGCCATAGGACTCGATCAGAAAGGCGTTAAGCTGATCTGCGGCTCTTACGATCTCATCTGGCCCGTCGGCGGTTTTTAGAGCGTTTAACTGACCGAGAAACTCCTCAGCTTGGGAGCCAGTCAGCCCGAAACTTTCTTTAATTTCCGCGAGGGCATCATTGTAGTTCTGGTTGAACGCTTCGATTTCGCCCTGCCCTTGCTGGAAAACCCCAACCAAAAATTCAAGCCGAGAAACGTCAAGCGCCGCGATTGCAACACCCAAGCTGTCTAACGTCCGCTCAAACGCGACGCCTTGCAGAATTTCATAGGTGCGCTGGATCTCGGCGGAAAAACCGCCAAATTCCAAAGCCAGTGCACTGACTGACTGCTTGGTCGTTTTGTTGATCTCAATGTACTCACGAGACGTTTGCGCCAAGCTGTCGAGCGCGTCGTCCAATTCCTCGGCATTGTCCGCACCCGTGATAAAATTCGCCGCCATCGGGAGAAGGACGCCAGCCGCGACACCAGCGGCAATACCAACCGCACCAAATCCCAATGCGAGATCAGGCAACTGGATCGCCAAAGCTCTAATAAAGCCGCCACCCGCTGCCGTTTGCTGCGCAACTTGGCTAAGCTGCATTGCTGCCATACGGCTCTGGAAGGCAAATGAACTCATGCCGCCAGTCGCAGCTTTCACCGCTGCGTTCGATGTATTCGCAGCCTTGCCAACCCCAAGATATCGGGCCTCTGCGAGATCAAGTACACTGTTCGCCTGCGCCTGTGTTGCAGCGCCTGATTTTACCGCAGCGGCAGCCTGCATCGAAGCCGCCTCATAACGCTTGGATGCAGCGTAGAGGGGGTCTAGCGAAGTGCGCAGATCGTCAAAGCCTCTGGCAGCCTCTTCCGCCGCCATTGGCACCTTTTTGACCGCGGTCTCCACGCCAGACATTGCTCTTTTGACGCCCTGCTCGGTTTGCGTCCCGGCACGCGTGACCGACGAAAGGTCAGCTTTTGCCCTTAGCAGTCCAGAGGTTTCTGCACCAAGGACAAGTTCGGCGTAATTGATGCTCATATGGGATGCTTTCTTGAACGCCAAAGGCCGCTGACCTAGCTTGGCAGCGGTTCATTGGGAGATTTAAATTGCTTAAAATTATTGCGCTTGCGGGGCCGGCTATCAGCCTTATCCCTGCCCAGTTATCCGCTGATGTGGCAGAGGCAACGCTGAAATTGTCGAAGGCATATCGCGCCTGCTTTGCGATGCAGACTGACGAAAAGGCTCGACTCAAATGCTATGACGCCCTGCCGCCTCAGATTGAGGCCGTTACACTTGCAGTCACCAGCAATTTAACTGGTGAATGCAAAATCGAAGACTGGTCGTATTCGCGTAGAGGCAGCAATGCTTATATCGTTGGGGCCGCGACTTGCGAAAGCGGAAAGCTCAACTATCGCCTGTATAGTGGCGAAACTTTTCTAACGTCAGGATTTACCTATATTGAAGGATTTGGATTTCAGGCTTACGCGGCAATTCCTGAACTTGCCGAGATGCAGATCAAGTATACAATCAAGCAATAGGCACTCCCGAAGGAATGCCTCAAAATATCAAGCTGCTGCCAGCATCTCACGTATATTAACGCTGCGTTCCCCGGTCAAATTGTTGACTTGAGTTCCGACGTTAATGATCCGCGATACTAGCGCATCACGATACACATCAGCGTTCAGCTTACCGTGATCAACCATCCATCGCGAAACTTCCACCCAGTCCCATAGGGGGCTTGCGGAATTCACACGAGTGTTCGGTGCGGGGAAACCGTCGCGTCGCTCACCCTTGATGAACATGCCAATCGCCTGTTTCGTCATATTTGTTCGAGCCGCAATCTCCGCAGCGCTTACCAAAAAATCTGGCTCAAACCGAACGATACCCGCACCAGCCTGCAGAATTTGCTCATATGCTGATAGGACTGCCTCCTTATAGGAGTCGCCTTCTCGGTCGAAGCTGAGCAGCGCGTTGCCTCGCATCAGAACAAACGTTGCATCATCACAACCAGCCTCAATGAAGCGATCCTCGAAAGCCTCATCATCAGGGTCGGCATCAACCACAAAAGTAAAGTCATACACAGTCATTTTCAGCCTCCTTCATCAGCTATGTGTGTGCATCCATCCACTGCCTTCACGATCTTTGATGCGTGATTATGCGGACTTCTCGGTGTAGAATTCACCGACACACGACACCCCTCTCGATCAGCGAACTCGCAGTAAAGTCGGCACCAAACATGAGCGCTTTTTCCTGCTTTAACGTACCGCCAGCCTTTACTTTCCGCGTAGGCGACTGCCGCTTCGATTTCCTTGTTTGGGTGTCTTCGTCGACTCATCCTATGCGCTCTTATCTAATATTGTGTTTACTTCTGTCAACGGTGGCGCACATTTAAATGTGACGTTGTGATCGGCGCTGATGGAATCCACAAGATACTGCTTGTGATCATCAGTGAGCACAAGATGCAGTGGGTGAAGTTGTTTCAGTTTGAGTTGAGCGGCCCTACCTCGGATATGCTCAAGGCTGCTAGGGACCACACTTATCCAGAAGATCAAGGTGAGGTTAAGCTGTTCTCGCTTTTGCGTCGCGAGCTCCAATCTCCATGATCAGCACTGTGGTAAATTGGCCCTTCTCAGCGGATCCGAGGTAACCGTAGTGCGACAACAGTAGGCGTGTTAGATTTGCGGAATCGCTGGATATTGGAACTGTCGAATTCAGTACTGCAATTTGAGGATTATGAGGCATGGGTACCGTCCCTTTCAATTGCCCGCATGTGGGCTGCTTAACCAAAAATGTCGGTTTCACAACCCATTCAGTCGTCTCAATAGACGGCGGAACAGGAAATTTATTCGCCACTTGTCCAGTGTGTGATCGCGGAATTATTTTATATATCGAAAAGAGAGGTAACGACGCCGTTGGTAATGCAGCTGGCCGATCGGGTGAAACATTTTTCGATAATTTTAGGATACTCAGTTCCGCGCCTTCGGTGCCACCTGTCGAAGTCGTCGATAATTTACCCCGTCAAATTCAGCAGGCTTTCTCTGAAGCTGAGGCAAACTTCGCGGACGGCCGATTGATGAGCTCCGCGATCATGTTCCGAAAAACTGTGGAACTTACGGTTCGCGATCTTAACCCTGAAGGAAAAGGTATGCTTAATGCGCGCATACGCGCACTTCAGAAGGCAGAAGCGGTCCCAGACACGTTAATCAAGCTATTAGATACAGTAAAATTCCTTGGTAACGAAGGGGCTCACGACGAAGAGGCTCCATCTATTGACGACGTTGAGCGCGGCCGCGATTTCACACGCTTGTTTTTGGTATATTCCTATGAGCTCCCCGCGCGAATTGCGTCTGCACTTCCCAATGAAAAGACCGGCTAGCCTAATCCCCCATCATTGACCGCATCGCCCGCTCTTGCTGCCTGTCGAATATAGCGAGGTCGCACTCAGTCTTAGGCCAGTCCCACGGGGCGTCTGTACTCGTGCTATTAGATCGCCGGTATTCGGCCACGTAAGCCGCTGAGGCCATCAATGCGACGTCCAGCTCATAGGGCGATGAAATGCCGCCCGTAGCGGTCAAGTAGTCCATGACCGGCCCTGCCTGTATCGGGCCAATATCCATGCCCTGCGGCCCGTAAAGCCCCACGCGACTAAGGATTTGCTGCGCGTCGATTAATTCGCCCCAATTGGGCAAGATGTGCGACCCGCGCTCCAGCTGGTCCCAGCGATCCGGCCCCTTTTCGGTGTCGGAGCACTGGAGCCAAGCCAGTTGACGCGCCCACAGGATTAGGCGGTCTTTTTCGCCTTCGTTGACTTTCCCCGCGCGGTCATTGCCCCATCCACTTCAGCACGAAGGGGTTCGATCTGCTTAAACAGTTCGGTGCAGTTCTCAACGGTGAAGGGGATGGGCTCCTTGCCGTCCGTCATGTTCCAGCCATCGCAGCACCGGGCCAGCAACTCGCTTGTGCGGCTGTCCTGGGTGCGGATCTCCGATTCGAGTTCGTCTTCGGTCATTTCGCCGGACGCTTCCTCGGCCTCCTTTTCGGAGCGCGACACCTTAATGTGCATCTTGCGCACGGCTTTCTTGAAGCGGGTGCCACCTGCGGGGTGCATGGTCAACACGAGGGGATCACCCGCGCCATTTTCATAACATTTGGGTTTGAGGTCAAACGCTTCAAGGCCTTCATCAATCACAGCCGGTTGGCCGGTGAGTTTAGCAAAATCCATCAATTAGATCCTTGTGGTTCGGAGTTCAGGGTGGGGCAGCGGATGAACCAGTTCCGCCGCCCCGGTTCTGCGCAGAATTCGATTAGGCCGCGGCGACCTTGACCGTCTTCCGGCTAAATTCGCAGCCGACGGTGGCCATCAAAACGTTGCCGACGGAACCCGACGGCTCGTAAGATGTGATGATTGCGAGGCGGTAGAACTTGGTCCCGTTGTTCAGAGTGAACTCAAGTGCGACCGTAGATCCGGCGGAGTCAGTCGCGCTATAGGCCGCTTCAAGAATAGCCTGGCCCGCGTCATCTTCGTCATATCCAAACGAAAGTTCACCATTGCCCGCCCGGAACATGTCGGGAAGCTTCTCTTCTTCGCCAGTGGTGAGGTTATCGAACGTAGCGATGTCTCGGGTACCATTCATCGGCGGAGCCGCGTTTAGCTTGCCGCCCGCAGTATAAGTCAGCGATGGAAAGCCTGTTGCGGCTTCAGCGTCGTGTGTCGTGGGCAGTGCTGCGGAAATAGCAACCGCAATGCCGATAGAAGATTGCAAACCCATGATAGGTCTCCTTCAGATTTTGGGATTAATCCCGGCAAAACCCCAATCAGGGAGCGACCCGCCGGGAAGGCCGCTATTTCTGGGCGGTAATGCCGCCCTTGAAACTGATCGCGGTTTCCCCATTAGCTTCAAACGTCTCTGCAACGATTGCGCTGTAGGCCTTACCTTTCACTTTGAAGGTGATGCGGCTGCCCTTCTTTGGCGCGTCGCCCTTAGTGAACAGGTTGGGCGCAGTGATGTCACCGCGCTTGACCGGCCGCAGGATGCCGGTAATGGCGTTGTCGTTTTCCATGGGGGATTGTTCCGCCGTGGCGGTTTTGCGCTTTGTCATGTTGGGTATCCTTTAGGTTGCGAAATACTCAGCTTGGACGGTATTGCGCCAATTGCTGCCGTCTCTGAAGCCGGGACCAGGCTGCGTGTCGTTGGTGATTGTCAGCCTGCCGCCGCCGCACGGAAGCGTCATCTCATACGGGAAAAGCGCTGCAATTTTGGCCGCGACCTCGTTGGCGTGGGTGGCGAATTTTCCTACCTCTGAAACCACAGTGACCTGCATAAATCCGACATGCACCCGCCCGCCCGAGATGCGCGCCGGAGATTGGCCAGGAACCATCTGTACCACCAGATACGGCCGCGCCTGCGACCCTGGCACGTTCTGGTTATCCCAATAGATGGGTGGGGCATCGGTTAAGGTTTTCAACTGTCGGCCAAGCGCTTCGGCGATGTCGTTTTCGTTCATCCGCGAACCTCTTTAGCGCGGGCCTCGACAAACTCAGGAAAGCGCCGTGCATTGGCCCCGACGAAGTGGCGACCGGGATGCTCATACTTCCGGCCCATGCTGTCTGTCCCACTAAATCCGGCTTCCATTCTGAGGGCGTAGGGGGCCGTCCAGGCGAACTCAATACTATCGCCGAGCTCATACCCTGAGATTGCGACGGTGTAGCTTGTTGCGCCCTCTGTCCCATTCGTAGTCAGACTGTTGATGAGGTCACTTTCGGCGACGGGTATTTTACCCTCTACGAAAGATGTTGCGCCCTTTGTAAGACCCCGCTGCGGTGTCTGGGCGGCCTCTAGAACGTCCTGAATAGCCTCGGATGCGATGTATTTGAGGTTCTGCGCGGTCAACCGCTCGAAGTCCTCAAGCTGTGCTGTGAAACTCTTTCCCGCCATGCTCAGTCCTTCGCTATCTTCGTGCGATAGATCGCAATGCACCGGCACCCAATAGAATGGGCAGGACCACCCGCGGGGTCATGGGGATGTTTCATCTGAACCCCGCCGGGAAATTCGAACGTCTTGCCCAGCTGGATAACCGTTCCATTCATGGCAACGTGATCCTCGCGGGGATGCTCAGAAAGGTTGTGCTGCCACCGGACAGACACGCTTTCGACCGTACCGCTATCAAGCAACTGCTGATACGCTTCATCTCGGCCCGATGCTTGCGCCGTGAAAGCCTCGTTTCGCGCCACGATCTTCGCCCGATTGCCGCTGGCCTTGGCCTTGTATGCCTCCCCGATGCGGTCAATGTCAGCAGCGGGCAGCGCCTTGCTGCTCTTGATCGCCTTGCGGACCATTGCGTCGAAACGCCGGTCGCTCTCTTTGTAGCGCGGTATCTTCATATCCGCGTCTTTGAAATATTCCCCGATGCGGTCAGGATCAGCCAACATAGAGCGCAGGTTAATCATACGGTCGGACTGAGGCTCTGTCAGGCCGATGATGCCCCCTACTCGCTGCCTCCCCACCTTGCGTCCCACCAGATCGCGGGCAACGCTGTTCAGGCTGCGGTTTGTGTCCAACCCGTCAACGATCACCTTGCGGGCGTTTGCAATTGCGTCGTCGCTGATGTTCGTCACCAGTTCCGCCGCCTGTGCTTCGGCCAGGGCCACCGCCCTATCGTGCCGCCCGTCGAAGCCAAACACGCCCGACAAGCCCTTGGGCAGTTCATCTGCTACCGCCAAACCGCCGCCTATGAAGGCATCGCGGATGGCCTCGGATAGCGGGAACATCGTGCCGCGCTCGATGCGGAACAGCGCTGCCGCCCTTTCAATGTCGCCAGCCTCAAGGAACCGGATCAGCGCAGCGCGGTCCACAGCGTTAGTGGCCTTTTGCATCGCCTCAAGGAAGGCTTTGCGAACGGCAACCGATTGGCGCTGTAGCAAAGCCTCGATACGGCGCTGCTGTAGGCTCTTGGGGGCCATTTAGGTGACAGAAACCCGCAAGCCGCGCTGCACCCATGCAATGAGGGCGACTCCGATGCGCTGGCCTTTAGCTTCGCTGCGGATGAACGGCGCAAGAGCAAAGATAGCCAAGCGGGCCATTCTGAGGCGCATACGAGGCATCTTGACTGTGAGGTTTGCAACTACGGTCATGGTGGTCCCTTCCATGCGTTAAAGTCCCGCTCAACGGGGCAGGTTCGTCTAATTGTGAGAGTTTACGGGTTAACCCCGTGCGTTCATCTGCCCCAGCCAATACGCCCAGAGGATCAGCCCCGCGTCACGCTCCCAATCCCTCGGCTCCGTAAAGGCTAGCAGGGCGTCTACCGGGGTGCTCTGGCACTCAGCCCACCAGCGGGGCAGGATCGCAGCCAGAGCAGCTATTTCCAAGTCTGAGGGCGGGTTGATTGACACTGGGCCAATATACGCATGCTTTCCTCAGTTTCCTAGCGTCACTTTATGCAGAACCGCCACTCCGCCGGGCGCGACTGTGTCAACATCCGCGATCTCGTGAAACGGCGTGGCTGGGAGCGCTCCGGGTTCGTCTGACTTCTCCACAACGTCAGCCCGCCGCACGTTCACCGCGACATGATCCGCCTTGCCAGGTACAACGCCCGTAGCATCGAGAAGAAGCACCGTCCGCGTCTCGCCGATCAGGGTGCCGGTCGCATCGCGGATGTGCTTTCGCGTCTGAACCGCTGTCACCTCGTGATAGGTCGGCCCGCTTCCGCCACCGCCCCAAGGATCAATTGGCCCGTCTGCGGCAGGTCGGCGCAGGGTGCAGATCATCGGCCCGTTGCCGGTCGCCTCGCCTGCCTCTGCCAGCCCTGCCAGCACTTCGGCGGCGATATCGCTTCCAGCGCTCATACTACAAAAATCCCGGTCAGCTTCGCCATATAGGGTCGCAGCATGCTGTCGATCTTCGTGCTGACCGGCGTGGCCGCGTCCGGACCACTTGCGTCACCGCGCACAGTCCATTTGATCTCGCCCACCGCGGTCAAAACCTTCTGCTGATCGGGTGTATAGGTCTTTGACCAAAAGCCTGATGTGGCGAGCTCTAGCTTGGCGGCTTCATAAACCGCCTTGTTAACGATCTCTTCATCAACTCTCACTGCGGACCCGAACCGGTTACAATAGTGGAAGTCGATATAGTCGTGCCCGCGAACCAGCGCCGCAGCGCTGGCTTGATCGTTTGCCACGGCATCACCGCGCAGTGCCGCATATGCAATCCAACCCTCCACCGTGGCAGCCATGATCAGTCGTCCTTGACCACTTCGTCACGCTCAGCGGCGGTGACGGTTTCAGCGTCCTCGGGCATCAGAGCGTTGATCGCGTCGACGTCCGGCTTGCCACCCTTGGTGTAGTCCTTCTCGCGGTCCAGGCCGCCGATGGCTTCAAGGATCGCCGCCTTGCGATCTTCGCTCATGCCGCCAGTGGCTGTGACAGGCTCTTTGTCGTCGGTCTGCGAGATGGTCTCGTAACGCCCAGCCCAGCCCGCGGGCGGCTTGCCCTTGAGCGTGAACTCTTGGCCGATGGGAAGCTCCCCGGTGTTACCGAAGAGCCCCCCTTTTGTGATGCGAATGCGATAAGCCATCAGTTCACGACCTCCGAAAAGAACACGCCTGAGCGACCATTGCCGTCACCGCGCACCTGAATGCCCATCGCGCCCATGCAGAGGAACTGATGGTCATCGGTGGGGTTCAGGCGAACGCGTGGCGTGGTGTTGACCGCCATGCCGATCAGCGGACGAATGAAGCGAGCGCTCGGCACGAAACCGAAGAACTCGTTGCCCGACAGTTTGTGGGTGACGACGACCTTCTTGATGCGGCGGTTCTTCGCGACGTGATCCATGATGGACCCCGGCTTGAGGCCAGCAGCACCGGAGTAGGCGCGATCCCAGTTGCGGGCGATCTCGGGCGAGATATAGAGGTTTACCGGTGCCGAGATGAAGTTGGCATCGAGCATCGCGCCGAACGGGCCGACGAAGAAAGCGTCGATCGCATCCGGTGTGGTGGCCGGCGCGGTCAGGTCGATACTCGCACCGCCAGCGCCGGAGCCGAGGTTGATCGCCTTCGAGTTGGGCGCGGTGCGGATCCCGTAGGCTCCGAAGCCCTCGATGTTGATGGTCGCGTCACCGTCGAGCGCGTAGTCGACCATGTCGCGGTCGATCTTGTCCAGCGCGGCTTCGTTGTCGTCAGCCAGAGCGTCATAGCCCTCGCTTTGGAACTTCATCACCTCGCGCCAGGAGCGGCCATAACCCTTCGCGAAAATGGTGATGGGTGCACCGTCGAAGCCGTACTCGACCTTGTCGACTGGCACCGGCACCTGACCGGAGACCGAGCGAACCACCTTGTCGCTCATGTCGCTGGATGTGCGGGCGATGGAGACCATCTTGCCGATATTAACTGGACGAGCCAGCCCCATCAGGTCGGACATGAACTCCTCGCCGCCATCATCCCGCATGATGCGAACGGTCTGTTCATCCAGATCAAACCAGAAGTCAGGCGGCAGGACGGTCTGTGCGTTGGCAACGGGATCAGCCGAATACCAGTGATTGCGGATGCCGGACACTTCATTCCACCACGCCTGGTGCGGGCGGGAATTGGTGATCAAGTCGTTATCGAAATAGCGCATCTGGTGATCCCCTTATGTCGCTGCGGTCAGGTAGCCGGTCGCAGCGCGAACGCTGACAAGCTGAGCTGAGCCAGTATTGTTGTTGAAGGTCTCGTTGGCGACCGCGACCACCTTGTCGGACAGCGCAGCCTTCACTAGAACGCCGCCAGCGCCCGGTGTGAGCGCGTCACCCTCAGTCAGGTCGTTACCCGTCGCGACCAGCGCGTTGAACAACTGACCGTCGACCATATCGAGCGCAACAGCACGGCTGCCGGCTGCCCAGCTGGTGTCGATGCCGCGGCCGGTCAGGTAGTTATCTTGCACCAGCCATACCTTGGCCGTGGTGGCTGCGGTGGCCGGCGTAAAGCCATTTGCCGCATCGAAGGTCACCAGCGAACCGGGCGTCAGCGCCACACTTGTCAGCGCTTCCATAGCGTGAGGGGTCGGGTTGCTCACCGGACCCGCATAGATCGTGTTGTAGCGTGCCATTGACTAGGCCTCCTTTGCTGCGCCGGGAACGCGGAACTTGATGGTGTTGCCGGTGTCGGGGTCGGCTGCGCCATTGCCCACCGCCGCCGCTTTGCCGGGCTTGGCGTTTGCGGCCAGCTTGCGTAGGTTGGCAACTGGCAGAGCGTTGCAGTCGTCCTCGTCGAGGATCGCCGCTTTTACGATGGTATTCGTCAGGCTTTCGCGTTCAGCCTCTTCGGCCTCTTTCACCGCGTTGGCCTGCGCCTCCTGAGCGTCGGTGAGAGTTTTCAGACCGTTGGTCAGGGTATCTGCCAGCGTGTCAATTTTGGTGTTCACCGCATCAAGTGCGGCCTTGGTTTCTTTGTCCATGGGATCCTCCTTTTGGACATCTTCATTCGCCTCGGCGGAGCCGCCGGACATGATGCCCCGAAGGGCTTCAACCAGACGCGGCAGCAACGCTTCACGCGCCTTCGCCTTGTCCAGTCGCTCGGCGCTGTCGAGCAAATGCTCAGCAGCCCATGCAAGGTCATCCTCAGCCCAATCGACGCGCGAGTTGATGACGGTAAGTCCTGATTTGTTGACCATCAGCCCGACGCCTTCGTCTGGCGTGATCGCGCCTGGCTCATCCAGCAACAGGGCGTTATGGTCCCACACGAAGTTACGTCCGATCTTCTCAGCGGCATGCCCTTTCGGGGCGTCTTCGATGTTCATGTAGAGGCCGGTTGAGGTGTGGATCGGCTCGCCCTCATTGATCGCTTCGAGTAGGCGCTTGCCGTTCGCATTCTCTGCGGCGCGATCCTTGTAGATCACCACGTCGATCGCGATCCGGTCGTCCACCCGACGGGCGTTCTCGTTGAACGCAAAGACGCCGTTTTCTGCTACCGCCACCGGGTCGGCGGCGTTGAGAAACATGCCGTCTTTCTGCGGATGACCAAGCGGCGCGTGGGTGCCGTTCAGCCCTTCAAACGACTTGTCGATCTCATCCTTGCCATAGAAAATTCCATTCAGGACGGTATCATCCTTGATCACATAGGACGGGATGATCATCACGTTGTGGCCGTTGCGGACCTCGTGCCGAATTGGCCCGACAGCGTTGCTGCGAGCGTGAACCAGTGCCTTATTCATCATCATCATCCTCTTCATCATCGCCGGCCGTCAGCCCAGCAGGATGCCCGGCAGCGCGCCTGATCTCAGTCACGTCAAATACTTCGCCCGCTTCAGACGTGTTGATTTCTGACATGGTTTTTGCCCGCGCCATCATTGCGTCTGGACCGTCATCCAGCAGGGATTCCCATTCGACCCGCCATTCACCAGCTGGCAGCGTGTCAGTCTCCTGAAACCGCTCGATCAGTGTCATAATTGCGGGAACAATCTCGCCGGATCGGCGAGCCTCATTTGTGCGCGCCCAGTCCTTCGCGTCCTCAGTGCTGGCCCTCTCGCCGGTGATCATGCCAATCAACACCTTGAATGGAATGCGCATCGACGCAGCGAAGGTCATCACGCAAATATTCCAGAATTCCTCCGGTTGCGGCAGCGTGATGTTGGGGAACTCGGTTTTCATCTTGGAGAGCAACAGGGAAGCGTCAAAGCCAGACGCCCAAGCCTTCACCACCTCGTTCAGCTTGTCGGTAAGCTCGGAAGGGTCGATCCCCATGCCACGAGCCATTTCTTCGAAACCGTTTCCGTCTTCCATCGAAATAACAGGCGCGTTCTTGGCGGTCTTGAAGAACCCTTCTGCCCCAGCTCCGCTGATCTTTTCTGCGTCGAGCATGGCGTTGTAGCCCGCTTCGAGTTGTGAGCGGTCGTTGATAGTCCCATCCCGCGACAGGATCACCACTCGGTCTGGGTGAACCTTGAAACGGCGGCGCGGGCCTGCTGATATCCCGTCGCTACCCGTGGCGTTTTCGGCATATTCCCACATTGTGGGTTCGCCGTAGGTTTCTGACGTGGTGTCAGTGTCGAACTCGCTCGGACGTAGCTGGTGCTGCCAGCAGGGAATTGCCGCGAACAGCTTGGTGATGCCCACCGCTTTATTTACCGGCTCGTTCATATTTTTATCGTCAGAGAACCGTAGGACAAGCCCGCCATAGTCCCCTACGATGGACCGTGCATCGGCCTCTGCAAACTGCTGCCAGAAGCGAACGCGTGCTAGGTGTGCCGCGACCGCCTTCTCGGTGCTGGTCAAGTCGTCGTCTTTACCGGTTATGCGAAGGACCGGCACAGTTTGCCACGTCTTGGACTTGAACGCATTGACTGCGGCGGCTGCCAATCCGTTTCGACGATACATATGCAGAAGATCCGGGAACGTCAGCCGATCGGGCCATCCGTACTCGTCGGCATGCACCCGCTTGACGTTTGATACCGTTGCGAAGTGTTCAGGGAACATCCCAGCTAATGTCCGCCGGGCCATCAGCGACGCCCTTTCGGGATGCCAAAGCCGACAAACGAACCATAACCGCCCAGCATATCCGCTATCGCGTCCATCATCGGGTCAATCTGGTCATCGAACCCTGTGCCGAGGCCGTCAAATGTTTGCATTTCATACCTCAGGCTTTCCGTGAACGACGCATCTTTGGGCAGCCATACTTGGCCTGTCGCGACCCAGGGAGCAGCGTCAAGGCCGCGCGTGTATTTGTCCCGATCGCGCTGAATACCATCAACTGGGATCCCCTTGCGCTTAAGCGACTGGATCAGGCCGGTCCCTGACACCTTGTCCTCGACCCGAAGGCCGCGGACGATTTTGCCTTTGTGCTTGGCCCAAAAAGCTAGTGCGTTCTTTTCTAGGTCAGGCGCTTCCCATTTGCCTCGCACCAGATCGACTAGTACCGCGGGGCCGCTCTTGGCTTTTCCCCATAGCTCGATGACCGAGTAATCGTTCCGCTCGCCTGTCTTTTGGGCAGTGTCCGCGTACATGCGGTAGTAGTCGATCTCAGGTTCTTCCCCGGGCTTGTACCAATGCAATCCGCTCATATCGAAGAGCGCACCCTCCGCAGAGACCGGGCGCTGCATGTACTGGCTGGCGAAGGTGTAGGCGTCCGCCTTGATGACCTCGATCTCTTCGACGCTGTGCTTTTCCGTCCAGAGCGGCCCGTCTGGCAGGTCGTGAGGCACCGGGCGACCGTGCGTCCAATCTCTGGGATATTCCGTCGACTGGTCGATGATCACCGGTAGGTCGAGGTGATCCCAGACTTCGCCGGTCCCTCCGGTCAGTAGGTGTCCCACGAAGTCGTCGCTGTGCAACCTCTGCATGATGACCACGATTGGTACGCGATCATGCGCCAGACGGCTGCGGAAGGTGTTAGTTGCCCTTTTGTTAACTGATGCCCGCTTTGTCGGGCTGAACGCATCATCCGGCTTTAGTGGGTCATCTACCACCAGTGCGCCAGTGAACTTTTCCTTGTCCATGTAGCCAGCTCGGAAACCCGTGATCGGGCCACCCGCTGCCTTGGCCAGCATCCCGCCACCCTGCACTGTCTTCCAGCGATCCTTGGCCCTCGTGTCTGACTTGACCGAAACGGCAGCAAGCTCTCCGAACTCTGGAAGCTCAATCAGGCTTTTGATCTTGTCACTGTTTTCGCGTGCCAGGTCGTCCGAAAATGTAGCATGGATGAACCGCGCTGCAGGGTTGATCATGAAGCCCCGCGCGATGAAATTGACCACCGCCATCTCGGTCTTAGTGTAGCCCGGTGGCAGCGTTATGATCAGCCGGCTAATCTCGCCGCTATGCACCCGGTCAAGGGTTTGGCCAATGGCACGGTGGTGAGGACCCTCAATGAACGGCATCCCTTCGCGCGCCGGGAAATGGTAGCGCGCAAAGCCGAGGTTACTCCGTCTCGCCCACTCCCTCTGGATGTCTTGCTTTGTCGGTAAGGCGTTCAAGCTGGGTTAGCTCCTCGTCCGACAGGTTCGTGAGCGTGATGGCCGGGGCGGGCGTCATGCTTCCGTCAGGGCTGGTCACCTCAACGCGGCTTGGTTTGTCGAGTCCCAACAGTTTTATTTTTGCCGAAGTCGCGCCGACCATTGCGGAAGCTTGAGCGTTTTTCTTGGCTTCCTGCCGCGCCTCTTCAAGCTCCTCCATTGCCTTGTGGCGTGTGTAGATCGAAAGCTCGGCAGCCTGCACTTCAAGCGATTTCAGCCTTAGGGAAATCTCAGGGTGATCTAGAAGCTGGCTGGCCTCAACATAAAGCCAGTGATCCTTCGCTCCCTCAGCGACATCATATGCCCGCCGGTAAGCTTCAGCCGCGTTACCAGTCTCGAAGTATGCAAGCGCGAAGGCTTCCTGCTTTGGTGTCAACTCACGCGCAGACATGCCGTTCTCCTCTCGCCCGCCCTTCATTCCGTATTTTCCCGACTTAAATCCCGCACCTAGTGCATTGGCTGTGGCAATGCAGTTTAACCGCGGCTTGGTTGGCGCAGATCAGATGGAGCGATCGCCGTGGGACAGGAAAAAAGCCGCACAGGTTTCCCTGGCGGCTCTGAACATAGCTTGCTTCGCAATATACTAGCGCGTTCCCTTCTGATTGGTCAATGCGTATTCACAACATCAGCCAACCGCTCAATTGCAGCTACAAACCTTCTGCCTTGAGAGGTCAATGATCCGGCGTCCATCGGCTCGATCCGGCCGTATGCAACGTCGAAAATGGCACCCTGTTCGTGTGCACCAAGGTGCCCGATATAGCCACGCCAGCGCATCCATCTGTTTGATGCGTCTCGGGCGCGTTCATCTTCGTTTCGCATGTCCGGATTATCATCGGATCTCGCCTCGAAGGTCTCGATTAGATATTCAACCTTCGCTGTTTTGGCGTGGGTAGAGAGACCAAGGTTCGTCTTGATGTAGATCGCCTCTGCCTTGGTCAGGCTTGCATAGGTATCCCACATCCGTCTGGCATGGTCGCCAGAGTGCGCCGCGTAGATAGCCCTTCCCGCTGGCTCGCCGAGCGCTGGATCCCTCATCTGAGTTCTGTCGGCAGGAACGATTCCGCAATGACGCGCGCGCGCTTCAAGAACTGTCCGTTCCGCATCTGGGTTTTTCGCGATTTCCTGCATTCGCTTTGAGCCCCGTGACTTACGCTTGGGTGTTTCTGCCAACTGAGCCAGCGGTGTCATTGCCTTTTTGGCGCGAAGTTTTGCGCCTTTCGAGTAGTTCTTCATAAACCCTGCCTTCTTAATTTCGATTGTTTGGTTTCGCCGTCAACGCGTTGGCACGCATTCGCAAATTGCAACTCACGGAACTGCGCCAAACTGATCGTCTCGGCCCATCCGTAGCGAACACTAGTGACCCCGCCCGCCCCTCGGTTCCTTGGGGGCAAACCCATGTTGATGCGCCGATGGCTTACGGAAGAGGCGTCGGCATAACCGAAATATGCAGCCATCTCCCTCGAATTGACGCCCGCAAGCCACATGCGCTCGAAGACGGTGTCATCTAATCTCGCGGCAGGCTTCCTGTTGCCCTGGCGCGATGGCAAACCTAGAGACTTGGCCTTCGAGCTGACCGATTGCCGGGAGACACCCAAGGCAGACGCAATGCGCTCTAGCGGAATATCTCGACGGGACCACAGCGGCTCTAGGTCTTCGCGATTAAGCGATTTCAGTGGTCTCGGATCGGTTCTCATACGGCACTGCCCCGTTGTGATTTAAATACTGGCATCCGGTCACGGCATGCTGCCGCCCTGACCTCCTCAATTAAGTCCAAATATTCAGGATCCTGCGCCGCGAATGCGCGCGCACGCTTGCGGGCGTTGATGATCGAAGTGTGGTCACGTCCGCCGAGCGTCCGACCAATATGCGAGTGCGAATACCCGAGATCATGGGCGATCAGGCAGACGGCAAATCGGGGCCGGCAGTGCAGATCGCTGCGATCGCCTTTCAGTATCTGGTGGGCTTCGATCTTGAACGCCTGAGCGGCACATGAAACGATTTCGAGGACAGTCGGTTTCATGCTGCCACCCCTGCGGCCCTAAGGTCCCCTTCGGTCACCAAACCAGCCGCCAAGAGCTTTCCGGCCATGCTGCTGTTGACCGTCGACGGGGCAGTCCGCTTCTTGCTGAGGACAACATCCGCGTAGAACGCCAAGACGGCCGCTTCGCTCGGGCGCTCAACGGCCTTGCCCGTGTAGGTCTCCCACTTGCCCCGCTCTGGATCGAGAAAGTTGTCGGACTGCTGCACCTTGCCCGCGGACGACCAGCTCCGGACGGTGTCGGCATATGATCGAGCTGAGGCGATAATACGCTCAGGATCGACACCACTTGCGACCAGATCAGAAAATAGCACCTCGCCAGCATCGCTGTCGACAGGCCTAGGGTGAGCCTTCAAATATTTCTGATAATCTTCCGCCTCTTGAGAAGAAGAAGATTTATCTTCTTCTTTATATGGCTCTGGTTCTGGCTCTGGTATGCTTTCGTTTGGGTTATCCGAAACAGAACCGCCCGCTTTCACTAAGCCTTTGTTTTTATTTGCTTTGGGTCGTCCACCTTTCGAACCATTTGCGCGGTTCCTAACGATTTTTTCTTGCGTATTTTCCCAGGTTTTTCGCAGTTTTTCTTGCGTGATTTCTCCGTCCACAACGCTAAAGCCTGAAATTGTCGCGGTGAGCCGCGCCTTGATCTTGCGCCATTTGGCGGGCGTCAATCCGAGTATCCGAGCGTTGTCCTTGTCGTCGTCAGGCACAGAACCATTCCGCCGCCACATAGCCGCAAGCAGCAACAGGTAGGCCCCGTGTTCCTCGGTGGTCAGGTGCGTGGTGTCCGCCAAGTAGGCGTCCCAATACATCGGCATTGAGGGAGCTTGGCTCATTGCAACCCCCTCCATTCCGACAAAGTCTTGCCGCCTTTGCTCCGATTACATGTCCGGCACGACATCTTTAGATTTTCGAAATCGTTTCCCCCGCCAAGGCAAACCGGCAAAATGTGATCAATCTCGAATGGGCCAGTTTCATCACCGCAGTAACCGCAGCGCTTGCCATCGCGCTCAGTCACATGTCTTCGAGTTTCCAGAGATATAGGTAGGCGATCTGGGCCAGAGTATTCTGGGGGTAATATTGCTTCTATGTGATTGCCGACGATGGAAAGTTTGCCCCGTTTACAGAGCATAGCGAGCGCCTTTCTGACCGCCGCAGAACCCATATCGCTGATCCATCCAGCTATCCAACTGGGATCGTTATTGATCGCTCCGCCATGCGCATAAATCAGGTCCAGGGTCACGGCATAGACGGCGTGTTCCTTGGCGGTCAGGCCCTGAACGCCGCCCAAATACGCAGCTGGCTCGCGCTTGTACCAATCGGATCCGTGCTTCACGTCAGCAGCTCCCTCGCATTCGTGGACAGCCCGCAGAACGCCAGATCGAGACTGATTTGATCGCCTGCAGTCTCGATCACCACGACGGCCCCACACAGTCCCGGTGTCCAGTGTGCAGCGACGCCACGCACCCACTTCCGGCTGTCATCCACGATGATGCCAGCCCGCTTCAGTGCGTCCAGATAGGCTTTCTCGGTGTTGTCTGCGTCCATGCCGCCCACGCCCTGCTCACCGAAGTAGATCAGCACTGTCACAGGCGCTTCAAAGCGCGGCAGCGGCGCTTGCGCGGAGAGGTATTGCGCGGCGAGCCGCTTCCACGCAGTGTACTTGGTCGTGGCCACGCGCCCGACGCCCCGCACATTCCTGTACAGGCCATTGGTGCTTATAGGCGACGGCATGGCAATGCGGGCGTGTTTCGGGAGATCCGTCACGATTGCAAACCCCGCTCACGCCGCATGCGCCGAACGCAGCGGACCATTATCTGCCGACGGTTAGCTTTAAGCTCGGCCAATGCCTGCTGTTTACGGTCGATCCGGGCTTGCAGCCTAGCGAGACGGCGCAGTTCGGAATCTTTAGCGAATGCCGTCCAAGGCGCACCGCACTGAAACGGCTTGATCGCGTCCGCGACCCTCGGCCCGATCACCTTGAACCAGTCTTTCGCGGTCAAAGGCTTGGGGTTAGATCGCACAACTTGTGCAACGGCAAGCGTTGAACACACTTCGCCTAATTTGTAGTCTTGTTGATCTAACATCACCGCCTCCATTCAGACAGTTATCGAGGCCCCGCTACTCAGCAGCGGCCTTTGGTTTCCGATGGTCCATTGCCATGCCAATCCCGCGTACGAACCGCGCGCGGATCTTAGCGGTGGCTGCGCTCTTGGTGTGCCCGCAGAGACAGGGCTGCAGCGCGACCCGAAGGCTTTGCGCTTCCTCGATAGGCACGGTGATAATGATGGTGTCGCCCTCACGGCGCGCGGTGCTCATATCTGGCCCTTAAGATACTGCTGAAAATGCACCTTGAATGCGTTCCGGTAGTTGACCTGCCGCGACCCCTGCAGCTGCTCGTCAGCCATTGCCCGATCAACGAAGTTGATCACTCTGAAGGGATCGTTCTCGTTTAAGAAGGCAGCTACATCGAGACGCTTGAATTCGTGACTTTCGGCGTATGCGAAGACCATCGGTCTAATGATGAAATCAGAGTAGAGCGGCACACGACCCGACGTGTCATATTCAACCAAGCCCTTTAGAACTGCTGTCAACGCATTGAGATATCCACGCTTCTCGATATCCCTTATCAGGCCAATGCAGTAAATTTGGCGGGGCTTCTTATTGGCCGTGGACGCATTCGACATGCGCAGATCACACCCGCCTGCCTCGACAGCCGACTTCATGTTCACAGCCCAAGGCTCTTTTGCCGCGAGCCCAGCTTTATAGATATGATGCGGCGTGATCTTGGTGGTCGCCGAATTGACGAACGCAAACGCGCTCGCCTGCTCCGCAGGGTCGATTTGCACGATCATGGCGGGTACGGACTTGATCCCGCACACCTTCGCGGCATGGGTCCGGTGCTGACCGTCTATGATCGCAAACCTGCCACCGTCGACTGGTGCTACTAGAACTGGAGCAAACCTTGACCAGCGAAAATCTGACGCGATCTTGCGGATTGCTGCCAGGTTCTGCCGCCCAAGGTCGCGCTGATATGCGCCATCGATTACTAGGTCAGCGATTGGCACCCATTGTAGCATCGGTGCGGGCTGTTCGATAAGCTGACAGGCATCAAATCCTGCTACATCGATTGTCCGAAAAGTCATACATCGCCCCTCTGATTTTCCAGCGCCCGACCCTGTCCATGCTGGTTGCCCAGATGGAGATATGCATAGGGATCCATGTTGCGGTTATCGGCTAGGCACACCCAGCCTCGGCGCTTCAAGATTGATCGGACTTTCGGAATTGAAAGCCCCGTCTCGTTGGAGATCTCGGCTACGGTGCAGTCCCATTGAACGGAGTTGCCGGCGCGCCAAACTACAAAGGCATCTGCTCGGGTGGTCATGCTGAGCCCCCGGCATCAACCGACCGCAACAACTCAGCCAGCGCGGCCTGCAACTCGGGCCCCTCTTTCCGTAACGGCTCTGCATCGCCATCGATGAGGAGAGCAAAGATCGCCGGAGCCAAGTCAGAAGCCTCACGCAGCGCTTGATCAGCTTGTTTGCTGATCTGCCCCGCCCTGTCGGTATCTTTGAGACGTCCGGACATGAGCAGCGTGATCGACCAGCGCCCCACAGCATCCTCGAGCGGGCCGTAACTGTCACAGCCGATTGCAGCATCACCGGAACACTGCTTTGAAATCGTACCCTTGGAATGACCCAAGAACGCCGCCGCCGCATCGAAGCCGCCGAAGTCCTCGACCAGCTGGCGATAGAGTGACCGGATGGCTGCGCCTTCGTAAACCTTACGCATGAGAAACCCTGTTTTCTTGCTGCACGGGGCTAGCCAGAGCAGGTTCCGAGAATGGAACTTGTGTTTTTGAAAATGGCGGTAATGACATCAGGCGGCGTCCGAGGGAGCCGACGTAGGGGTGCGGCGAGCCCGCGCCAAATCCTCAAGGGTAAGGATCTTTCCCCTTGCTGATGCTGCTTCAATCAGGTCGAAGTCGTAATCCGCAGGGATACGCCCTCTCTGCTTCCAAGCTGCGACAGTTGGATATGGCTTACCTAAGTCAGCCGCCAGGTCGGCCATCGTAGGCCAGATATGCGAAATATGTTCCATATCACACGACTACGCAAACTGCGTAGTTTGGTCAATACGCATTTCACTGAATGCAGTTTTCAACCTGTTTATCTAATATCGCTACAACCATGATGGAGGTTGTTGTGCTTGAAGATCAGGAGGATGCACGCGAGGCAGTAAGCGCTCGCCTTCAGCGCATCAGGGAAATTTCCGGCCTGAATAAGAAGGACTTTTCTTCCAGGCTCGACATGTCGCCTCAATCGTGGGGTGAGTACGAGAACGGCAGGCGAGATCTACCCCTGTCCGTAGCCAAACAGTTACGAAAGACCTACTCGATACCATTGGAGTTTACGTACTTCGGGATTAAATCTGACCTTCCACACAGGATAGCGATAGAGCTATGAGGCAATCCCTCCGTAAGATCCGCCCAGAAGTCGAGCGGCAGTCCGGACTTTCTGCGCGCACTCTTGAGCAACCTCAATACTTCAGCGTCCTCGTCCCAGACCATAACCCACCCTTATGTTCACGATCCGTTCACACTGTCGGAAGGGTTGAGTCGGGTCAAGGTAGCGAGTGCGGTATCTCAAACCCCTGGTTGAACCACATCTCTCGAGCTCAGCCCCCCGCGACTAGAGAAGCGGCGGGCCGAGTGTGATTTTCAACGAGGAACTTGCAACAGCGCTATTTGGAACTCGAAAAACAATAGCCATAGGAGAGTGGGGAGAAGATAACGGCGCTCGCTTGATAACGTGCAGCTTCGATGCCATGCACGCGAAAATAAACCTTCTGACCATGTGCATTAGGGCATCCTCAGGATCACATGATAAAATTTCATACACGCTTCTGCTCGGCAGGCCAGGCATCAGACAAAGAGACCGAATTTACGCGCTCGACCTAAACCCAACTGGACCACACGCCAACCCACTTAAAAACGGCGACCCAGACAGCGGACGATTGTTTCGCCCCGGAGAAAGTCATGAACACGATTTTCGGGATCGAATTGATGACAGGGACCCGTCAAAGTTTGCCAGACCCTTGGCTACCAGCCTTTCAGGATTTCATGACGCACTTGATTATTTCTGTGATAAGACCAACATCGAACGACCGCCGGAATTACCACCGATGCCGGAACAAGGAATGCTTCTGTGACCAGCAGGATTGAGCAAATTGCAAATGAAGCGCTTAAGGGCATCACCTTCACTTGGGCAGAAGGGGAACGTCAGCTTGTATCTCTTCCAGTGCAGTACCCAAGCGGCGCGCTGACAACCATGGAGGTTTCGATTGGCAAGCGCGAAGCATTGATTTCTGATATGGGCATGGGGCTTTGGGAGTCAGAGCAGCTTTGCCCAGATACAGGCTACCGGAAGATTGCTGAGTTAGAGGCGCGTCGACACGGCCTCAAATTCGATGGCCACGCAGTTCTTGCGATTGAATTGCCAATCGGATCACTCGCCGCCGGCCTCATCGCTGTTGCGAACGCCTCCGCAAAGTCAGCCGCATCGGCAATTCTAAGTGATGCTGGACGCCGAGAGGGTAAACGGAAAGAGTTTGTCTACAATAGGGTTAGAATGGCGTTCCCAGACGCAACTGTGCATCGAGAAATCTCAATTCACGGAGAACGAGCTGACTGGGAAGTTCACAATGTCGTGGACCTCCATAACAACCGGAAACTGATTTTCGAGCCGGTTGCAAATCACTCAGGCTCGGTGTCGGCAAAGTTCCTCATGTTTTCCGACTTGGGACGTCGATCTGACGTCGCGCTGCATGCCGTCTTCCCCAACACCAAAAATCTCGACCCAAAAGCCCAGATGATCCGAGAAGTAGCGAGAGTGATTGGAGAGGAAGACGATATAGAGGTCTTCAAACTCGCTGCAGCCTAACAAAACCATCCGTATTGTGGATCGAACGACAGAACCCGCTCCGGCGGGTTTTTTTGTGTAGTATCGCCACCACATACCCCAAGCAGGCAGATGAGTCGCAAACTGCTAATCTGAAAACTACGCATATTGTTTATTTTAAGTGTTGACGATACGCATTTTGCGTAGTTAAAGTGATCTCCAATGCATCCCCCTGCAACGGAGAGAACCAATGACAGCCCACAGCATAATCAACGCCGCGCTTATCTCTCGCCGCATCATGCCGATCGATGGCTGCTGCACTTGCGCGTGCTGTAATGACGACACCCTGTTCCCCTCCGACATGGATGTCTCAGGCTATTGGAAGGCACACAATGAGGCATTGAGTGCGCGCTATCTCGGTCCATGCTGCAACGGCTGTACAGATGCGCACGTTCAATGCGCGGGCTGTGATGTCGCGGTGCCGCTTGAAGACGCTGCGATCGACAATGACGGCGATCATTGGTGCGACAGGTGCCAGACCGCGAGCCCGGCCCAGCAAGCCGCTCAGTATCGGGCCGACAATGAGCGCGCTGATCGGGAGGCGGGACTGTGATCCGCAAGATACTGGCGTTTCTTTTCCCGCCCCGCGCCTTTCCAGAACCAAACGGCGTACTGGACGACTTGCTCCTCGAACGCATCGAGCGCGAGCACCTGGCCGATCTCGCCCGTCGCGCAGAATTCGATTTGGAGACCTGAAATGAACCCCGATCTTCGCAATCCTCGCCAAATACGGCGTGAATACCGCGCGCGTGCTGGCATCATCTTGCTTGTGGCGTTTCTGGCGTGCCTCGCATTTGCAAGCTTTGCCAACACAACGGCTGCCAATCACATCGCTTACCGCTTGGACCGCACCCACTCCTGCGGGGCGTGCTGATGGATTACGCAACCGCACTCCGCAAGCTCAACAGCGACATCTACGCCGTCTGCAAAGCAGCGATGCGTGATCCAAGCGTAGCGCCGGAAGACCGGGCCGCCTTGCGCCGCATGTGTGGCGAAACTGATCGGCTGATTGATCGGCCAACCCCATTGCATCTTCCCGAAAGGACCACAGCATGAACGACCAATCCCCCATGGAAACGGGCACTGCCCTCGCTCTGCCCTCACAGAATGATCTTATCGGACTGTTCAAGGGCGAGAACGCGCTGGACCCTATCATCGCGAAGCTGGAAGCGGCTGCTCGAGCTGAGGCGCTGACCCACGATCCAAGCACGGCAAAAGGCCGCAAGGCTCTACGGTCTCTGGCAAATACGGTCAGCAGCAAAAAGGCTGAGCTTGACCGCCAGGGCAAGGCGCTGACTGAAGAACAGCGCAAAGAGATTGCCGCGGTGAATGCCGGTCGAAAGCTGGCCGAGGACCGGCTTGCCGCGCTGCGTGATGAGATAAAGAAACCAGCTGAGGACTGGGAGGCTGCAGAGGAAGCACGTGTTGCGCACCATAAGCAGGCGTTGGATCGCTTAAACCTGGACCGCGCCGACGCAGGTTCGACCTCCGAGCAGGTTCGCCACGTCTTGCACGATATTGAAAATATGTCCGTCGGCGGCGAATGGGAAGAATTTCAGCCCATCGCCGCGGCAAAGCGCGAACAGGCGCTGAATCACTATCGCAGCTTGCTCGCCGCAGCCGAGCAGCGCGAGGCGGACGCTGCAGAGCTGGCCCGACTGCGGGCCGAAGCAGAAGAACGCGCCCGCAAGGACGCCGAGGAAGCGGCACGCCGTGAGGCGGAACGCCTTGCTGCAGAAAAAGCCGAGGCCGACCGGATTGAGGCCGAACAGGCCGAGGCCCGCCGGGTAGAAGCCGATAGGGTCGCGTCCGTACAACGTGAACAGGCGGAGCGTGACCGTGCCGCAGCGGCAGATCAGGCGCGAAAGGAAGCCGAAGCCAAGGCGGTAGCTGACCGCAAGGCGGCAGAGGAGCGTCACGCCAAAGAAATCGCCGACGCGAAGGTGCGCGAAGAGGCCGCCGCGCAACGCGAGCGCGATCGGATCGCCGAGGAACAGCGCCAAGCAGCCCAAGCCCGCGCCAAACGCGAGGCTGATCAGGCGCACCGTGCGCGAGTCCGCGACGATATTGCCAGCAGCATGAATGGCTTCACAGATGAGGTTTCCGCTGGGCAGATCGCCGATGCGATTATGGCCGGTCAGATCGGTCACGTGGAGGTTCGGTTATGAACGCGCACGCCCCACTCCAATCCGGCATCTATCAGCTGGACGCTGACGTCTATCACGCTGATCCTGCACCTGTCCCGTCCCTGTCCAGCACTATCGCAAAGATCTTGCTGGCGCAGTCACCGCTACATGCTTGGACAACGTCACCTCGCCTGAACCCTGATTGGGAGCCAAAGGACAGCAAGACGTTTGACATTGGCCGCGCTGCCCACCGGGCCACCCTCGGCGCTGGCTCTGACTTCTGCGCCATCCCTGACGATATTCTCGCGAGCAATGGGGCGGCATCCACCAAGGCGGCAAAGGAGTTCATCGAGAGCGCCCGCGATGCTGGCCTGACACCGCTGAAATCCGAGGAGGTTCTGCAGATTGAGGCCATGCAGGCCAAGATCTCGGAAAAGCTGGCCGCGCTAAATATCGATCTGGATCCGGCACATTCTGAGGTAGCAGCGATTGCGCAGATCGACGGCGTTTGGTGTCGCGCCATGGTCGACAACGCCCCCGGCGATGCGCGCCAACCTCTGTACGACTTCAAAACCACAACCGACGCTAGCCCCGACGCCGCTATGCGGGCGGTGATGAACTACGGCTACGACGTGCAGGCCGCGCACTATCTCGACACTTGGAAAGCCGCGACCGGTGAGGATCGGCTATTCCGCTTCATCTTCCAGGAAAAGACTGCCCCTTACGAGGTTGCAGTGATTGAGGTCGGGCCGGACTCGATGATGATGGCCCGCAAAAAGATCGCCCGGGCCCGTGCAATGTGGGCGAACTGCCTCAGTGTAGACGACTGGCCGGGCTATCCTCTGGGCGTTCACCGCATCGAACTCCCTGAATTCTTCCATACCCGTTGGCTTGAGCGCGAAAGCCTTGAGGCGGAACACAAAAATCGCACCGGCAAAGACGTGCTTGAGATGGCGCGCCAGTGGCAATCCCCCGAACCCTTCAGACACGCAGGAGAATGACCCGATGGGCATGATCAGATTTACCCCCGTTTCCGAACTCAACGCCCCCCTGACACTGGCGATCGGCCTGTCTGGTGGCTCAGGCACCGGGAAGACATACACCGCGCTGCTCATGGCCGTCGGCATCGCTGAACGCGTCACCGGCAAAGCCGATGCCCCTATCGGGTACGTCGACACCGAGAACCGTCGCGCCCTGCACTACAAGGCCGCGTTCCCTCAGATGGTGCACTACGACATGAAAGCAGTCGACGATGACGGTAACATGATCGGCTTCGGTCCCGAGCGCTGGATCCAGGTAATTGACGCTGCCGAAGAGGCAAAGCTGCCGGTTGTGATCCTCGACAGCTTTAGCCACGCTTGGGAAGGCGTTGGCGGTGTCCTCGATCTGCAGGCTCAGGTTCTGGACCGGCTGACGGGTGGCGACGACAGCAAGAAGAACCAGCGCAGCCAACTTGCCTGGGCCGAGGTCAAGCCGCGTTACCGCCGCCTGATCGACCGCATCGTGCGCGCCAAGTGCAACATCATCATCTGCACCAGAGCGAAGCCCGTGATGCAGGAAAAGTCGGCAAAGACCGGCTGGAAAGAAACCAACGCCCGCGCGACCAAGACGCGGCGCGCAGATGTGCCATGGGATCCAGCCAGCGACGGCGATCTGATGTTCGAGATGACCACGATGATCATTCTCGATCCATCGGCACCGGGTTGCCCCGTCCACCAGATCAAGGTGGCTGACCAATTCAAAGGTCTGCTGGACGTGCGCCACCCCATGGGAAAGGACACAGGCCGTGCGATGGCTGACTGGGCCATGAGCCAAGGGGATCGCCAGAAAGACAAAGAGACACTTGATGCTGCCCGCGCCGAAGCTCGGAAGGGCACCAAAGCTTTTACCGAATGGTGGCAGGCGAACCCCGACGTGCGGCCTTTGGTCAAAACGATCATCGATGACTGCCAGCGCATGGCGAAGGAGGCTGATGCCGAGGCGGACAATGATCTGAGCGATGACCCTTTCGGGCTGCCATCTGACGACAGTCCCCGCCTCACGCCCGAGCAGGAAGAGGAGATACGCCGCGAGATTGAGGAACGCAATCAGCAGGAATTGTCAGGATCATGAACGAAGCACTTCCCTTGATCGTCGACAGTTTTTCGGGTGGCGGCGACCCTTGCGCTGGCATCAAGCAAGACCATATGCGCGGCCTCCAATCAGGGCGGAACGAGAACGCTTCCCAGGTAATTCACAAATGACCCAGCCCCTGCTTAAACCTACAGACGCTGCAGACGTTCTGGGTATCTGCACAAAGACCTTGCAAGAATGCCGCCGTCGCGGGCTAAAGTATGTGAAGGTCGCCAGAGGCGCGATCAGGTACCGCGCGGACGACATTCAGGATTACATCGAGGCTCAGACACTATGCCATTCCGAACCAAGAAAACCCGCGTCTATCAATACGACATCGTCGTCGGGGGTCATCGCTTTCGAGGATCTTGCGGGACGGAGGACTTCGAAGCCGCGAAAGCGGTAGAGGCAGACATCCGGGCTAACGCCAAGCGCAATGCCGCCAGAGGCTCCGATTATACGCTATCTGAGGCCCTTGGAACTTACATCAACGACAAGATCGCCGGACGCCCCTCAGAGGGCACCACAAAGAGCCAGGCGCGCGTGATCCTCTCCCACATGGACGGCAAGAAGCGGATCTCTAAGCTGACTGATGCCGACATCACCCAGTACGCGGCCAAGCACCGCGCCACATGCACCAACAGCACAGTGAACCGTCACTTGCAGATGCTGGGCCGTGCGCTCCGGCATATGGGCAAGATCTACAAAACCGAAATACCCGACATCGATCTGAAGGCGGCCGAGACGAAAGAACCGCGGGAACGCGTGCGCGAACTGACCACCGACGAGCAGACCAGGCTATTCGCCGCCCTGCCCCAAGAGTTTCACCCGATGGTTGCCTTCGCGCTCATGACCGGCGCGCGGATCAGCACGATCACCGGCTTGCTCTGGCGCGACGTCGACATGCCCAACCGTGAGATTACTTTCCGGCTTAAAGGTGACGAGCTGATGATCTTCCCGATCAATAGCGAGCTGGCGGCGCTGCTTTCCGCCCTGCCCAAGTCAAACGTTATTGAGAGCCGCCGTTACGTATTCACCCGCGTCGACGGCCACTCGGCCGAGCGGATCCAGATCGTCGCCAGTGGCGGAGTGTTTGGCACAGTCTGGCGCAAAGCACTTCGTGATGCCGAGATCGAGAACTTTCGATTTCACGATCTGCGTCACACGTTTGCCACCAGAATGTTGCGCAAGACCCAGAACATCAGCTTGGTGTCGAAGTTGTTGGGTCACACCAACATCGAGACGACCAGCCGATATGCGCACGTAGTAACCAGCGATCTGAGAGATGCGTTAGACGGGTTCTCAGTCAGCGAACGCAGCAACAAAACTAGTATGAGTGCATGGCGCTAATCATCTGTTTTTCAATAAGATTTTAAAGTTCTGGCTCAAAACAGCATTTGCGTCTTTCTTACGATAACGTCAGCATTTTCGCACAGCCTAGATATTTTGGTTCGCGGTAGGCTCTGCATACTTGTTTTCAGGCTGCTAAGCTTATCTCGCCGACTGGCAGCAACAAGCTGAAGGTGCTGCCCTCTCCAAGCTTACTTTTAAGTTTCAGAGATCCTCCATGCAATTGAGCCAGCTGCTCCGAAATAGCAAGCCCAAGACCTAGCCCCCCATTCTCACGCACCATTGAACCATCGATTTGATGGAAACGATGAAATACCTTTTCAAGATTGTCTTCTGATATCCCGCGCCCAGTATCTGTGACATCAAATATGATATGCTGAGCCTCTGTTCGTACGGAAAGATTGATGCTTCCCGTATCCGTGAACTTCACCGCGTTGTTTACCAAGTTGTAAAGAATTTGCTTTAGTCGAACCTTGTCGGCGATCACATCTAAAGGACCAACACCTGAGTAAGTAAGCTCGAGGCCTTTTTTCTCTGCGTTCGAAGAAAGGTCCTGAACTACCGACCGTGCGACTTGGTCGGCATCGAGTGAAGATACATCTAACTCCAATGTCCCTCGAGCAACTTTTGTCCAATCGAGTAAGTCTTCAACCAGCCGGATCATGTGCTTGGCAGCATCAGCGATGCCAGAGCCCTGCTCGGATACGAAGCGCGAGTGGGCGGCGATTGCATCGGATAGCTCATTGGAAACACCCTGATCCGCATCCATTGCGGATCGGACCCGTTTCGATTGAGGAAGCATTTCGTCATTTTCTATGAATGTGGCGCGTCCAAATATTACTGTGAGTGGCGTGCGCAACTCGTGTGAAACGTTATTCAGGAACTCTGTCTTCTCACGATCCGCGGCCTCAGCTGCTTGCTGGGCGCGCTTCTCAACAGACACATCTGTCCATATACCGACAGTATAACCATGAGGTGTCTTGGCCTCGGTTACCTTTAACCAAAAATCATCGCCAACGTTTTGTAGGAATGACTCGCCTGGGTTCCGAAACCGGTTCATCCGGTGGCGAATCCACCCTTCACGCTGATCATACACCTCAGGTACGTTGTGATGATCGCCGCTAAGCCGCAGCATTTCCTCCATCGTGATGCCTGGAACTATCTTATCAGCAATGTCTGAGTGATAGTTGAGATAGGTTTTGTTCACGAGAACCAAACGCTCTCGTTCATCGAACGAAATGAACCCCTCATCAATACAGTCAACAGCTTCAGCCAAAAGGGCATGTGCGAAAGCCCTTTTCTTTGCGAGCCGGCGATAGGCAAGAAATCCAAACAGCAGCATCACCATTGAAAAGGCGGCGAAGGCAATAAGGTATGGGCTCTCAGGTGAATATTTCGGCCAGCCATCCGCCGGCATGGCGTCCGCGCGCCATTTACTCCCGAGCATAGTGAACTCTACGGTAACGGGAGGTTCACCAGCATAGTTGGACAGTTCCGAACCTGTCACGGCAATTAGCCCCGAAGACTGAAGTTCAATGAGGTTAAAGAGGTAGTCGTCTTTGCTTCCAAAGTTATGCTGCTCAGATCCAATAAGGCTGTCGGCATCTAAAACGACCGAAATCACCCCCCAGAACTGATCGAGATTCAGGTCTGAATTAGGCAAAAACACTGGGTAGCGGAGGATATACCCTTGGCCGCCCTGAACTAGGGCAACGGGCCCATCAACTACAGGGCTTCTTTCGCGATATGCCTTCGCGACGCTCTTCATTTGGGAAGGAATTTGCCAGTATTTCAGGCCCACAGTCTTGCTATTTTCAACCTGCGGAAAACTGTGGGTGACTTCCAGCCCGGGAGCCAAAGCAACGGCCAATATCGCAGGGTTATGCCGCTGAAATTCTGAAACGAGGCGCGATATCTGCGTTTCGACGATACCGCCTGATTGCGTCAACATGCTTTCGACGTTTTTTGCCACCAGAACAGTTTCAAAAAACCTGAGCTGAATTTGCTCAGTCGCGGCGTATAGCCCCTGCTCAACATCCCGCCTGACATTCGAAATGTGATTGTTTCGGTCCAATTCGACGATGGTGTAACCAATCCCCGCTACGCCTCCAAGAACAAGGATTGCAAGAGCAACGAAAGCCTTTCGCGCGGCATAGACTTTGAACTCGTTAATCAACTTCAAACCTTTCCAAAACAAAGATGGGGCACACCAACCAGCTTTACTCGTCCCCAAGACCGGAACACCCTATGCGGATGATATCCCTATCTCAGCTGGAGAGAAAATGGAGGCACAGTTCCGGCGCAATGCTGACAATTCTGTGGCTTTCGACATTTCAACCACAATTTTACCGAGAATCTCGAATGTTCTCTATTCAACCGCCATGAGCCACTCAGATACCGGATATCAACTTTGAGACGCTTCAGACCCCTCCGAACCGACCTCTGACAATCCTTCGATGTCTACAGAAGAAAGCCAGCGCTGGATTTTGTCACACAGCGACTGAAGAAATGGCTCAGTATATACAGCTTTGTCTTGATTAACGGGAATGAAGCTGACGTGCTCGTTGCCATCGACCTTCCATGTTCCCAAGTACTGCCCACTACGGGCGACGACGTCGCCGCGGTCACATTCCCCGAACCCGATAAAATCAATTTCCCAACGTGCATCCACGGCTGAGCCATCCTCATAAGGTAAAGAAATAAGTTTCACACTACAACAGGTGAGAAAGCGCGATTCCCGATACCTAACCAGAGCGAGAATATCATCACGGAACCGTGATTTTATGCAAGATCAAAAAAAACGACCCGAGGTAAGCACAACGAATGATGTGATACTCGTCCTTGTGTATGCCAAGTGTCGCGAAGCCCCGCTTGTATATGACACATCACGAGAATTACGCAGGTCGAGCGGATCCTGATTGTGGCCAGCGGTAGCGTGTGCGACACCGTATGGTGAGAGGCAACAGCAATTAGAATATCAACGGGGATTTTTGAAGTGCCAAACTAAAAATTTGGCGAGCTCACTAATGTGTTTTGTCCGGATGCCAACAACTTTCGACTGGCCTAATTCACCTCACAACTTCTGCAAAGAAGTCGTTACTCAATAAATTATCTGTCCAGACTTTTCCTTGCCAACGCGCTGATCAGATCGGTGCGTGTGACGATCCCGATAAGCTGACCGCGCTTTAAGACGGGGACGGCGTCAACGGCTCCGTCAGCCATCTGAGTAAGCAGCGCGGACAAGGGCGTGTCAGCGGTTGCACGTGGTCCACCGACGCTCATGATGTCAGTTGCTTGGACAGGTACTTCACGGCGGCGGTCAAGCAATCGGTGTATTGCATCCCCGAAGCCCCGCTTGAGGCGCAAACTATCCTCACGAGCCCGGTCGATGAGATGTATTTGAAAGATGACCCCCAGAAATCGGCCCTCGCGTCCAACGACCGGCAGTGCCGTAAACCGGTAGCGCCGGAACATATCTGCTATCTCTGCCACTGGCGTTTCCGGCTGTACCGTTATTAGATTGTGCGACATGATGTCAGAGGCAACCGTTGGCCCAGACCTGTGGGCCGCTGCGTGCATTTCCGCAGCTCCAAGTACTCGCGCCAGGTCCTCGACGCCAAGATTGAATGATTGTTTATAGCGATCCAAAATGTCGGACAGTTCTGCCTCAGTTAATCCAAGGCGCTTCATTGGCTCAAGGTCTTGCGTCCCATAGCGGTTGAGATCATCGAACTGGCGGAATGGGTAGTGACGCCCTGTCATGCGCCCGTATACCATGGCAACGAGGACCAAAACGACCGTGCCGATCCCAATCGGCATAAAGGCAAAATAAAACCCTAACTCCTGCACCGCGTCAGGGCTCATTGCTACTGTCATCGCGACGGCACCAGCCGGCGGGTGTAACGCACGACACAGTATGGTCACGGTAACCGCCAAGCCCACAGCTACAGCAATACGTAGAACGGGATCCTGCACCGCCAGACATACCGCGACGCCGACTAAGGCGGCGATCACATTCCCGATGATCGCCGACCACGGCTGAGCCAACGGGCTGTTCGGAACGGCAAAGAGAAGAACCGAACTCGCTCCGAACGGCGCGACCAAATATAGACCAAGTGTCAGATCAATAGTTGGTGACAGAACAAAGGCTCCAGCCAAGGCAAGACCGACGAATGCACCGAGGCCCGCTCGAAGGGCTTCGACAGGCGAACTTTTAGCTACGGCGGGACCAAATGAACCAAGACGAGACAGAACAAAATCTTTCTTTTAGTAGTAGCCTCGCTATTTCAGAAATTAAGAAAATTGACAACGCCTGCATTCTGGGCAAACTCATCTGGAAATAGCGTAGCTCTTTCCAGCTATCTGAAGAACAACAGCTCGTTGGACGGTTTGGTAAAAAAACTGCCGTTTTGATAAGAGTTCCCAACTGCAGCGTTGTCCGCACACCGACGTAAGAGCCGGCAACTGCCTTGCTCTGCACGAATAGCCGCAATGACGGGACTAACTGCACCTATTGAGGTGTCGGCTAATCGCGACTACGGACCGAAATGCCTGAAAAAATCTGCACCACCCCCAGAATTTCACCCAGACTGGCAAAGTTTGCGCGTTATTTTCATAGCTTTGTGCATTTCTTCCCAAGCTTTAGTTACGAGTTCGATTCTCGTTACCCGCTCCAATATTCCCTAAAGTTTATCTCAAACCTTTTCGGGGATCGCGGCATGTCTCGCCGCCAAGTGCCGTTTGTCGATCATCGCCCTTGGCCCGACCGGTAGCATTCCGCCGTGCTTTGCGGCAGTATCTCTTTCGTAGCTTTGCCATGTTGCCCGAAAGGATACGCCAGATGTTGAAATACGTGTTCTTTTCGCTGCTGTTGATCCCGGCAACGGCCACCGCTGAAAAACTACCCCCTGCATCAGAACCTTTGTCAGACTGCACCGCGCCGCAGACAGATCCGAACGCCGTGCATCAATGTCTGTTTGCAATGGGCGATCAGGTGGAGCGTGACATGGTGCGCGCCTATCTCGATGCCCAAGCGGCGCTGGCTGCGTTTGATCAGGCGTTTTCTCGAAAGGCCGATGCCTCGGCGAGCGCGTTGCTGCAAAGCTCTCAGATCGCATTTGAAGAATACCGCAAATATCACTGCGCGTTTCCCGAGCGTTTGTCGTTGGGGGGAACGGCCGCAATCAACGTGACGCTGAGCTGCCGGATTGACCTGACGCGATCGCGCATCGAGCAGTTGCAAGACTACGCCACCGCACGCTGACACCACCGATCCTTTGGCGCATTACCGTGCGATGACGATATCCGCGCGCAGACCGCCCAGAGTGTCCGAACTGCCCAACCGCAGCACCCCGCCATGCGCGCGGGCGATGTCGGTCGCGATAGCAAGGCCAAGGCCCACGCCGCCGCTGCCACTGTTCTGATTGCGCGCGGGGTCAAGCCGCGAGAACGGGCGCACGGCCTCGATGCGGCGATCCTCGGGGATGCCGGGGCCGTCGTCCTCCACCCTGATCCGCAGGGTTTTATCCGTCAGCAGCACAGATACCTCGGCCCGCGCCCCATAGCGCACCCCGTTCGAGATCAGGTTATCCACCGCGCGCAAAATCGCCATGCGGCGCAGGCGGACGGTGCCGGTGCCATCGCCTTCGGGTGGGAGCAAGGTCACATTGCGACCAGCGCGTTGCGCATCCTCGACCGCGGTCTGCATCAGGGCGTGCGGGTCCAGAGGTTCGGCCTCCCCCTCTGCGGTGCCTTTGGCGAAATCAAGGAAGGCATCCAGCATGCCCTGCATATCATCGACGTCCTGCAACAACGGCTCCGCATCGTCTTCGTCGATCATCGACAGGCCAAGCCGCATCCGCGTCAAGGGCGTGCGCAGGTCATGGCTGACCCCCGACAACATCAAGGTGCGCTGTTCAATCTGCCGTTCGATCCGTGCGCGCATATCGACAAAGGCCGCACCCGCCGCACGCACCTCGACAGCGCCTGTCGGGGTATATGGCACGTGACGCCCGCGGCCAAAGGCTTCGGCCGCGCGGGCCAGCCGCTTGATCGGGCGCAGCTGGTTGCGCAGGTAAACGAAGGAGATCAACGTCATGACAAAGCCAAAGCTGAAGGTATACACAAACAGCTGATGCGGGTTCTGCGCCGAGATCCTGCGCCTCTCGAACTGGAGATCAAGCGGGCCAAAGCGCGACTGCACATAAAGATGCACCCCCGTGGGCCGCGTCAGATCAAGGCTCAGGAAGGATGGCAAATACTCATCGAACCGCGCCACCATCACCCGACCGGAATAATCATACCACGACATCCGGTTGCGCGTCGGCACCTCACTGGCTGACACAGGCGTTACCCCCATGTCCAGCGCGGCCAGCCGATCTTGCACCGTGGCGGGCACGGCAGCGGCGGAGGGGGCGTCATCGACCACCTGCATGACCAGTTCGACCTCGCGCAGGACCGTGTCGGTCATCTGGTTGGTGACCCCCTCATAGTTCCGCTGCGCAAAGATCACGGTCATCACGAGCTGCAAGATCACCACCGGCAAAAGCAGGATCAGGGCAGCGCGCCCATAGATGCCGCGGGGCATATATCGTTTGAGCCAGACGAAGAACATGGGATAGACCTTAGCCAGCCCCCTGCCCCAGCGAAAGGCCAAACCATGCTGCCCCCTGACGACTTCGACCCCGCCATCGGTATTGCCGAGATCTTGGAACCGGGCCTGCGCCGCATCGTGGCCGACAACCCCTCGCCCATGACCTACCGTGGCACGAATACCTATCTGCTGGGCACGCGCGGCATCGCCGTGATCGACCCCGGCCCCGCGTCGCCGCGGCACCTGCAAGCGATACGCGATGCCATCGGACCCGAACAGCACATCAGCCACATCATCGTAACCCATACGCATCTGGACCATTCGCCCCTCGCGCGCGACCTTGCCCGTGCCTGCGGCGCGCCGATACTGGCCTTTGGCGACGCGTTTTCTGGCCGCTCTGCGGTGATGCAACAACTGGCCGCCGTGTCCGATATTGGCGGCGGCGAAGGCATTGATGCAGAGTTCATCCCCGATCGCCCCCTAAGTCACGGAGAGACCATCGCCGGCGACGACTGGACGCTGAGCGTGATTCACACCCCCGG
>Ga0208318_100063_pt1 | contig 46648 bp, 58 predicted proteins | sample Virmet3747_4435_FD_185739 | JGI IMG/M metagenome (GOLD analysis project Ga0208318, IMG submission 185739) | Marine viral communities from the Southern Atlantic ocean transect to study dissolved organic matter and carbon cycling - metaG... | ecosystem: Environmental > Aquatic > Marine > Oceanic ... | reverse complement strand
CGCTGCAGCCAGCTATGGGAGAGGCGCGGGCATATGAACCCTTTTGTATTCAACACCACAAAATCCGTCGTATTCGAAAACGGGGCCGCCGTGCGTATCGCCGCGCTGGCAGGCGGGTTGCTGGGCAAGGCGTGCCTGTTGATCACCGACCCCGGTTTGCGCAAACTTGGTCTGTGCGACCCTTGCATCGATGCGCTTGAGAAAGCCGGTCATCAGGTCACCGTCTTCGATGATGTAGAGGCCGACCCCTCGCGCGAGACATTGATGCGCGCGGTAGAGGCAGGGCGCAGCGCGGGGGCGACCGGCGTCATCGGCTTTGGCGGCGGGTCATCGCAGGATGTGGCCAAGCTTGTGGCGCTTTTGCTTGGCTCTGACGAGGATCTGGATGCCGCTTGGGGGGTAGGGCAGGCCAAGGGGCCGCGCCTGCCGCTGGTGTTGGTTCCTACCACCGCTGGCACCGGGTCAGAGGTCACGCCTGTGTCGATCATCACCGTCGGGGCAGAGGAAAAGCGCGGCGTATCCTCGCCCGTGATCCTGCCTGACATGGCCATTCTGGACGCGTCCCTGACCGTCGGTCTGCCGGCGTCGATCACCGCGGCCACAGGCGTTGACGCGATGGTGCACGCGATCGAATCCTATGCCTCGGTCAATGCCAACAACAACCCTGTGTCCAAGCTACTTGCCCGCGAGGCGCTGCGCCTGCTGGGGGCCAATATCGAAACCGTCGTCGCGGATGGCAGCAACCTTGAGGCCCGCGGCGCGATGTTGCTGGGGTCGATGCTGGCGGGACAAGCCTTTGCCAATGCCCCCGTCGCGGCGGTACACGCGCTGGCCTATCCCATCGGTGGCACCTTCCATATCCCGCACGGGCTGTCCAACGCGCTGGTGCTGCCCCACGTGCTGCGCTTCAACGCGCCCCAAGCGGGCAGTGTCTATGCCGAGATCGCTGCCGATGCCTTCCCCGACCTGGCAGAGGTCGAAGGCGGTCAGGCCCGCACCGCCGCCTTCGTTGATGCGCTGACGGATCTGTCCAAGCGGCTTGGGCTGCCGCCGCGCTTGCGCGATGTCGATATCCCCCGGTCCGCGATCCCCAAGATGGCCGAAGACGCGATGGTGCAGGCCCGTCTGCTTGTGAACAACCCGCGCGAGGTGACACAGGCCGATGCTCAGGCAATCTACGAGGCGGCTTGGTAATGGCTGCCCGCGCACCTGCCGCCACCCGTGCCGATTTCGCGGAATTCTATCCATTGCAGACGCGATGGAACGACAATGACACCTATGGGCATATGAACAACGTCGTGCACTATGCGCTGTTTGACACGGCCGTAAACGGCTGGCTGATCGAACGGGGGCTGCTGAACCCGCAGACCAGCCCCGCCTTTGGCCTCGTCGTGGAAACCGGGTGCCGCTATTTCGGAGAGATGGCCTTCCCCGACCGCGTGACAGCGGGGCTGCGGGTGGCGCAGCTTGGCAAAAGCTCCGTCCGGATGGAGCTGGGCCTGTTCCGGAACGACGAGGAGAACGCCTCTGCCGAAGGGTTCTTTGTGCATGTCTATGTGAACCGCGTCGACCACCGCCCGACCGAGATTCCCGCCGCGACCCGTACCGCGCTAGAAGGGCTGAAAACCACGGCCTGAGCGTGGCGTAATCCCGCGCGCCCTAGCTTGGCGGTTGCAAATGCTTGGTGTCCACATGTTATACATCCCCGAATCACAGCGTTTTTCTGCGTTGCGGCATTCTGTGTCGCGCGGGATGACGCGTTGAAATTTAACAATAAACCGGAGAAATCTCCCCGTGTCCAAGAAGAAACGTATCGTCGTTAAAATCGGATCCAGCCTGTTGGCCAATGAAGAAAAGCTGACATTGCGCTATGCTTTCATGAACGGTCTCATGGCGGATTTGGGGGACCTTCAGGACCAGGGATACGAGATCATCCTGACCTCGTCAGGCTCGGTCGCGCTTGGCCTGAACATGATCGGGAAACGCCCCGAAGAGGCCGGTATTCTGGACAAGCAAGCGGCGGCCGCCTGTGGTCAGCCCCTGCTGATGAACGCCTACCGTCAGGTTGCGAATGAATACAATTTTGACGTGGCGCAAATGCTGGTGACCGTCGAAGACATGGAAGAGCGTCGCCGCTTTTTGAACATCAAGAACACTATGCTGCGGCTGTTTGAAAACCAGATCTTGCCCATCATCAATGAAAACGACTCCATCGCCACACGCGACCTGAAAGTGGGCGACAATGACCGTCTCTCCGCCAAGGTGGCCCAGATGGTCGAGGCCGATCACCTGATCATCCTGACCAGCGTCGAAGGCCTGTATGACCGTGACCCCTCCGAACCCGGTGCCCAGTTCATCGAGGAAATCGAAGACGTATCCGAACACCTCGAATCCACCAAAAGCATCAGCGAATTGGGCAGCGGCGGCATGCTGACCAAGATGCTGGCGGCCAATATGGCACAGAACGCCGGTGTCGAGACAATCATCGCCGACGGTATCATCGAACGCCCAATTTCCTCGGTACTGAACAACGAACGCCGCCACACCCGTTGTCTGGCGTCGGGCAAGGCCGCGTCGCCGCTGATGATCTGGCTAAGCAACCGTTTGCAGGTTGCCGGAACGCTGGTCGTCACGGACGAGGCTGTCCGCGCGATCACCGCCAAGGAGCGCGGCTTGCAGCGTGATGATCTGGTATCGATCCAGGGCGAATTCTCCAAAGGTGACGTGCTGCACGTCTATGACGAGCAGGGGAACGAGTTCGCCCGCGGGCTGACCAACTTCTCGTCCGAAGAGACGATCCTGATGGCGCGTAACCCCGAGATGGAGATCGAGGACGTCATCGGCTACAAAACCAAAAGCGCGGTTGTGGGGGCGGAAAACATCCTGATCCTCGAAGATCACCACCTGCAGCTCGACGCGCCCGAAGAAGACGACAAGCCCGTCATTTCGCTGTAATTGACCATTTCACGGCGGGAGATATTTTTCCCGCCGTTTTGCTTTAAACTGGGCTAGACATTTCCCCAGAAAATCGGGATAAGCGCCAAACGCATAGGGGCCAGTGGCCCATGTGCCAGCCGCGTCATCGCGGCCGAGGCGAGTTGGCGGAGTGGTTACGCAGCGGATTGCAAATCCGTGTACAGGAGTTCGATTCTCCTACTCGCCTCCATTTAATTTCAAACGTTTAGATCACTACTTCGCCATGCTACCATGAGGCTGCCACACGCTCTGCCGCACATTCCAGTTCCGTTCCTGTTCTGTTTCGCCCGCGTTGTTCGCGGATGTAGTGATGCGATACCGTTTAAGTTGACTCTCTGATTTTTCCCATGTCTCCATAAAGCATGGCCAATAGTCCCAACCCTTATGAATATGTACTGTATATCGACGAAGCTGGCGATGACGGCCTGAAGCGCGTTCGCCCAGTTGATCCAACGGGGGCTACCGAATGGTTGGTTATATCCGGAGTGCTAGTTCGGGAGAACAATGAAGCTAAGGTGGTAGACTGGGTTCGAGAAGTGCGTGAGGATATAAATGCAAAACAGGGGCCGGCACTGCATTTTAGAAATCTTTCGCCGACGAAAAAGTCTAGAGCTTGTGAATTGCTTGCAGAGAAAGAGCTAGTTTGTTTCGCAGTTTGTTCGAACAAGAAAAACATGCGCGGATGGAGCAATGAGCGCGCCGCACGCATGGGGGGCAAGCAGTGGTTCTATAATTTTTGCGTTCGCTTTCTGATGGAACGCGTTACGGATCTTTGTTTCAGAGACAGCATGCGAAAGTATAAGGCCCCCAGGTATCTCAAAGTAATCTTTAGCCAAAGGGGCGGGCATGAGTATGGTCAAACAAAAGCATATTGGGAGCACTTGAAAGCCCAAGCTGCCTCGGAAACAACCTATCTGCGTAAACGTGAGATAAGACATGAAGTTTTAAGGTATAATTTAGTAGATTATGTCTCTCATACATCCGTTGCAGGTCTTCAGCTTGCTGACGTTGTCGCCAGTGCTTTCTACCAGGCGGTGGACACAATGGACGTCAATAATGACCCTAATCCAGCTAAGTTACTATTTCCGAAAATGGCTAGACTAAATGGTTCGGCAGCCGATGAGGGGGTTGTCTTACAGCCAACGCCGCCTTCAAGAGCAAATCTTACTGAACTACAAAAATCAATTTTCGAATTTTACGGTTACGACTTTGCAAATGTGTGGGCCTCGGCCCCTCGTCCTTAGAAACCGGTAGGCTGCGATCCTGTGCGCAACCGTAATCCTAAGTGCCAAAGCGTCATAGCGATTTAGCGAAGGGGGAAATTCCGACGTATCCCACGAGAAATAGTTCGCATATTTGAAGGAATCTGTCACTTGAAAAGAAGATGGATCAGGTCTCAGAGAATTGATTTATAGTCAGTTGCCCGGAGCGAGGCCTCTAAGCAGGCCAAAAAAAATGGGGGCAGGTCCCCGGTAGTGACCGGATTTTGGGAAAGCTAAGCGCGAATTCCACAGGTGTACAGGAAGTGCTTGCTTCCCGGCCGAGTTTCAGTTTCTTAGCGCATCGGAAGCCATGCCTCAGCCACCCGTTTCTTACTCTGCACGCCAGCAATGCCTTTGGCTGCAGCTAATATTCACAGAGGCCGCGCTGAAACCGCGGGCGCGATGAGTGCTCGGAGGGGGCAGGGTTGGCACGAGAGCGGCTAACAAAGAGCTTCATTCCCACCGAGTGGCGATGTAAAGGTTATAAAAAAGGGAAAAGGTGAAATATGCTTGAGAAGATCTCAATCCAGCGGTTCAAGTCTATCCGCGAGAAAGAGCTCACGCTCGGGCGAATTAATATTTTTGTTGGGCCGAACGGCGCAGGAAAATCTAACTTTCTCGAAGCCATAGGTCTAGCGTCCGCATGCTTTTCTAAGGGATTAGACAATCCAGAACTAGCTCGTAAAGGTATTCGGCAATCCCCACCCGCACTTATTAAGTCGGCGCACAAGGGGTTGAGGATACCTCAAACACTTGAAATTAAAGCAACATTTTCAGAAGGAATTGAATATAAATGTAACCTGACTGCTCGTGATGGTGATGCTAGCTTGAGATTTCACTCTGAAAGCTCCTCCCTAAACGGAGAGAGCCAGTTCGGACGAAGCGGAAACGGAGATCGTGTTCACGGGCAAAAACTGCCGAGACCTGCCGACAAAGTTCGCGGACTATGGGATCAAGTAAAGGCCAGTTTCCCCTTTGAAACTAAATATTTTGATGCGCTTGATGAATTCGCTGACTATAAAATATATTCACCTCAGACCGATTATTTGCGCGGCATCAGGGCGGGCCAAGCATATGAAGACCCGGTGGGTCTGCACGGGGAGGGGTTAGCAAAAGCCGTCTCCCAAGTAATAAAACAATTTCGCGGTCAGTATAATGGTGGTGACGACAGTCCTATTGATCCAGGCGTTGTCCGTGACATCACTGAGCTAACGCTGGACCTAGCATTCTTGCCGGGCTGGACGAGATCTTTCATGGTGGGCAAGATAGATCAAAAATTGGTGTCACAAAGCATAGACCAATCAGCCGGAGCTATTTTATATTTTTATGATCGTTATATGGAAGATAAACGGAATACCCTATCCGCGTATGATAGTAGCGAGGGGACACTTTTCCTTTTATTCATGGCTGTCATTATGTGTCATGCTTCCGCGCCACGAATTTTTGCCGTCGACAACATTGATAGTGCTTTAAACCCAAAGTTGACTTGTACGCTCATCGAAGCACTTGTCAGCCTTACCAAAACGGTCAATGCTGAAGCCCTTCCTGTTGGAGCGCGGCAGGTCTTTATGACAAGCCACAATCCTACGTCCATTGACGCCTTTGACATCTTTGATGACGATCAACGTGTATTTGTCGTGTATCGTGATAAAAAGGGACACTCACAGTGTGACCGCCTTGCCCCGGCTAAGGGGATGACTAGAGAGCAATGGGCGGAGAAGACAAAGGGACGAACTCTTTCTCAGCTATGGGTTGCTGACCAAATTCCTCACATTAATGGAATTAAAGAATCTAAACTGAACAAAGTTGAGATGTAATTATGCGCATTGGAGTGATTTGTGAGGGTCAAACTGACTTTTTGGCTATTAAAATATTCTTAGAGAAGCAATTTCTTCTGGTGGGGCGAAATTTCATATTTGACATGATACAGCCGGCATTCGATAATTCTTTACCGTCCGGTTGGCCTCAGGTGCTTTTGTGGCTTGAGAATAATGAAACGACTTTCAGATCGGCTCTGTACATGAAGGGCGACTCATTATTTGAAGTAGAGGATGAAGATGCAAAGTATGATGCACTTCTCTTTCAAATGGATTCTGACATCATCGGTGAGAAAAGCTTTGAGGGATTTATCAAGAAGCGGGGTATTTCTTACGTTTCTCCTGTGAATAATGTTGATCGAGGAAATATTATTCGGCACGTAATGCTTGCGATCGGTGGGCACGCATCTGATGCTGAAGCGCTACATCACAATGAGGTGATGGCCCCTATCGTAGAGAGTTCCGAGGCTTGGATTTTGGCGGCTGAGAACATTGTTGCAGACCCTGAAGAGCTTATCGGTCAGCCACTTGTAGACGAATTCGGAGCACTAGTTGGTCGATGCAATGGGATTGCTCCCAAAGCGAGTTATCGTACCATAAATAAAAACACGAGAACGAGAGAGAGGATTTGCAAAGTTATCGCGAAAACGCGCACTCCTGCCGGACGATCGCACCACTATGACGAGGTTGTTCAAAAACTTGTCGGGCTGTAATGTCCAGTGAGAGACGCGTCGTCCAAAGGGTTTTGAATGTGTCGAGAGACGTTAGGTTGGCAACCTCCTTGTCTCTCACGGCGACTATGATGCCGTACTACCTTCGGGCTACTTCCTGCCCTTAGCGTTTCAAATCTCGCTCCGAACGCGCCCGAACCTGAACTCTTATCAAATTCTGGTGCCAGGCATTCGCTGCAAGTGTATCGATTATCAGCGGTGATCTATGTTTTCTATTCTATGTGGTCAGTAGTCGGAAAAATTCGCTTTAAGACTTTTCGAATCATGTCTGCTTTTAGACTGGTATCAAAAAGTAATTCTAAACGCAGTTGGCTCAATGTCCCATCCATTTTTTAGGAACTGAGCAGGGTTATTGATTAGATGATAGCTAGGTGAACTAGACATGCACTTCGCTATAAGTAGCAGTGAATAGTCGCTCCCATAACGTGTTGCAGCGGCTAATTCGTTGGCAGTGATCTCTATGTTCCGGAACGCCGCTGCTTGCGTTCCCTTAACTTCTACGCGGTGAAGGCGTCCGTCGGCATCTAAGTAATCCAAATCCCAGCCGGGGGTTTCTCCGATAGCAGCGCGGTGGAAGTGATCGGTGGAACCGTCAATATCTTGCAGGATCCGAAGAGCGATTTTTTCCGCCCAGTCTCCTATTGCTTTCGCATGACGTGAGTGGCGGGGAGAAGAGTTTCCTCCACCAGCGCGGCCTTTAGATGATATCAGCAAGTTGCCAGCAGGTTTGGCGGAAACGTTATCGGACCGAGGGGAGGTGTTGTCTGGTGCTCCATATCCTTGTGCTAAGCCAGACGCTTGTAAAATGCTCTCAAATGTTCCGTCGTCTATTACGCGAACGCCGTCGCGGAATTGGTTTTTCGGGCCCTGTTCCCTCAGTACTCCATCTACTTTGGCTGGAACGTTAGATGGAAAACGCTCGTAATCTTCGATCTGACAAAACCAAGCTTTCTTGGTGCCCGTTTGCCTTCCTGGGTCGGGATCCTGGGTTATCGATCCTATCCGGCCGGTTCCGAAGTAATGGGCATCGCCTCGCTTGCCGTTCAAGCGGTTTACCCCGCGGTAGTAAACAAACCGCTCGCCTTCTAAAACCTTATTCCGGTATTTAGTAGGGTAGTGATATTGTACACCTTCGTCGTCTTGCCAATTGTGGGCGTCGCTCACATTAACTTCGTTTTGCGTCAATATTAGCGGCATAGTGCGTCTACCTTCAAGTTTGCTTTAAGTGCAGCCCAGGAATGCCACTTAGCCGCTTATGAGAGACATCTCGCAGCGCTCATTTATGTGCGAGATTTATTAATTGCCGGTTCGACATTCAGGATTTCAAAATTGCTATCCCTCAGCCATCACAGGCGCATCCGACGCCCTTGCGGCATGTGTATGAACGGCTGATGCAGCTGTCTCCGCAGGCTTTCCCTTTACGGCATACTTTGCAGCAAGCTGCCGAATATACCACTGCGCCGTCGCGAGCGTTCAGAATTTGGGACCAAAAGTCTTCTGGCGTGGTGCTGTCTACGGTAGGCTGAACGGGTGTCGTTTTCGCTAAATTCGTTTCCGCTATCGATGTGCTGCTTAGGCCCGCGAGCATCAGGGCTAAAGCTAAGGTGCAAAATTTCATATTATTATCCGTTTTTCACCTCAGCTGAAAAGCCGGACCTGCCGAGGTGCTGAGTTCAATGTATGGCTGGTCCGCTCGTGCAGGGTCCGCCGCTCAAGCCAGTTCGTCAACGATTCTTCTTTGGGTAGAATGAATGCAACCCATGCGAATGCGCCCTGGGACTCGCTGCATGTGTCTGGCTGCGCGCCTTGGATCTGGCGCAGCGTTCAGGAAGAGCCGCGTTGCCTCGCCACGTTAGCTGCCTTTGCGCGTAGCTTCTGCCTTTCCGCCCCGGCGTAAAGCTGAACCATTCGGTGGGTCTTGTGCCCCGTGATAGCCATGATCAGATCATCGTCCAGGCCAACTCTGGCCAGTTCAGCCGTCGCTGTGTAGCGCAAGGAGTGGATGTCGTAAGCTTCAGCACCGATTTGACGGCGTAGCTTCATCATACCATCGGCCGCGCCTCGATAGGACCAGGGGCCTGTCTGCGCCTGGTTCGTCAGAATGAATACCGAGCTGCGCTGGGCGCTCCCTAGGGCCTGCAGGAGCATCTGTGGCGCTGGGATCCATAAGTTGGCCTTGGTCTTGCCCTGCCGGACGCTGATCGCCTCTCCGTCGAAGTCCGACCACTTCATCTTGAGCACATCGCCGATGCGCTGGCCCGTGCCCAACAAGAGCTCGAACAGCAGGCGGGTGCGCGGCTCAGCCTTCTCTCTGGCGGCGTCGATCATCTCGGCCGGCCACGGCAAGCGTTCTTTCTTCTCATACTTCACTTCGGACACGCCCTTTGCCCGGTTGCCACCCGTTGGCAGCAGGCCGAAGTCGATCGCGCGCTCCATTACAATTTTCAGTACGCGCAGGCGGTAGTTGGCTTTGTGCGGGCTTTTTTTGGCCCAGGTATCTCGCCACTTGATGACGTGATGCCGTTCGATTGCCTTGGGCTGCAGGTGTCCGATCTTGTCCTGAAGAAAGTCTAGGTGCTGCCGGTAGTCAGCCTTCGTTCGCGGCGCGAGGTTCGCAAAGTCGTCAGACCGCTCGTAGCGCTCGATCACGTGAGTGACTGTCTTACCCTCAGCCACCGGCATGGGGGCGTTCAGCATACGCTCACGTTCCTGGTGCAGAGCAAAGGGGACAGGGTCGCCCGCGGGGAACTGAGTCTGGAGCGGGATCTCCACGATCTTCGCCCCGTAGCGCTTCCGAAAAAACAACTTTCCGTCCCGCTTGCGCCGATGAATGTAAGAGGGGAGGTCGCGTCCCTTCATTCAGTCATGTCCACAAGGTCAGCTGGGTTAGAAGATTTGTCATGGCCTGCTATTTCCACCTCAATCCCGCCGCCTGGCAAAATCGTTGCCTTGCCGATTTGGCGGCCGAGCTTCTGTTCCAACGTCGACACATAGAGAGCGACGCGGGCAGGAGACAAGATGGTAGTGCCCGAAGTCGGTTTGATGTGTGCGTTCATCGTGCTGCACTCCGGTACTGGCCGGGTCGCAGTCGCAGAGGCTTCGCATTAATGTCGACTATCTCGATGCACCTTGTACCGTATTCGCGCGACATAACGTATCCTGTTTCCCGCTCGTGGGAGGGGGATCTGGTAAAGATTACTTCGTCACCGACCTCGGGGAATTGGAAAGGGAAACGAGAGTTCACGGAGGCGCTCGTCTGCACATCGACATTCGGTGCCGATTCAACCGTTTGCTCAGAGTGGCCAGCGTGCTTGGGTTTCGATGTGTCCATTCTGATATGTCCGCTCTTCGAGTGATGGAGGATATCTCCCCAACCGAATGGCTTGGTTGCACCTAAGCTGCGCTGAGACCTTAGGTGCAACCAAGGTGTGGCATGGGCCACGCTAGTTGCAAGCCTGCATATAAGTTTGGGAAAAACTGCGAATTTGTCAACTTTTTCGCACGTAAAGGTGGTGCCTTTGGGAAAAGAGCCAAGCCGGATTGAGTTGCGCAATCCGGATTGACCTAGTGCTTCGCAGGGAAGGGGTGCCCCCGAGCGGGAGTTACTGCTCGGGGGCCGATGGGGAATTGCGACACTGTTGCGGAGTGCAATTCCACTGATGAGTGTGGCAGATCCTAATGGCATGTCAATATTCCTTGCAGCAGTGGCGTCATTCGCAGACGCCCTCGATATCCAGTTCCATGAGCCCATTTTCAGTGAGATGTGCTCTGCGATCGGGCTTCTCACCGGAGACCTGGAGCAATCCAGCCCGCACCAGCAGCTGCATTGTGCTGTCGGCGTGGCGTTTTTTGTAGGTGGGGTTCATCGCGGTCCACACGATGTCCAGTGGGTTGCGAGAGGGCATTTCGATGAGGCCGCCGTAGTTCAGCGATCGGTGTGCATCGATCAAAGCCGCTAGCTGCAACTCTGTCAGCTTCCGGGTGCTCATAGTGCCATCCCCCGCTGCAACTGCGCTAAGCGTGTCTGGTTCACCCTGTGGCCGCGAGCCGCCATCAGCGTCGACCAGGCAAGACGGCGTAGGAGAGGGCGATCGTAGACCACCTCAGGGTGGCTGGCGATCGCTATCGCATTGCCGAGTTGAGTAGGCGGGGGAACCGCCAGAGGAAATTGGATTACCCGCGGGCAAGTCTGTTTGCGTGACTTGTCCGCGGGCAGGATGCCGGTGCTACCAACACCGACATCCAATCCATCCCGCAAAAACAAAGGAAATACGGGATGAAACTCAGCTGTGAACTCAAGCTCGCTGGAGCGTGGAGGAAATTTAAGGAGGCTCGGCGAATGCTGACCATCATGTACGACAACGCCGGTCTCACCATCTTTTTGGCAGTGTGCCTGATAGTCTTGGCTCTGTGCCTGCTGGCTGCTTACGCCATCTACTGCCTTGGCTAGGTCTAGGGCTGATGGGGGCGGTCCGGTATAGTCTCGCATGTCTTCCTCCAATATCACTGGAGGTTTGATAATACGAAAAACTTGTACACATCAAATCAATAATTCAAAAAAATCGTATTATTTGAAAATTCACCTATACACTGTGGCGCTTGGCGATGAGAATAAAACGTGAACATTTGGGGGAATCAGGTTGCTTGTGCGGGTAGTCGCTAGGGTTGGGTTGGCGTTGGGTATCAATCTAAACTGGATATTTGCTCCGATAACGTGGGCTATAGTTAGTCGAGCTCAGCCAAAATCGCTTCACGCACGTCGGCTGGAAGTCTCGCTGGATCACCGCCGAGAATGAAGTTGTAGTCGACCATGAAAGCTTTGAGGTAAAAGGTCATGAGTTTCACAGAAGGAGATCCTGCTTTCTCCTGGGAGATGAATGTCGTGTATTTAATGCCAGCGCTGGCTGCCAGCTGCTTGCTGGTCATACCCGTCATCTTTCTGGTTGCGACCAGACGGTGATGGATCGCTTCAGGCGATGTATCGCCAGCGCGGGTGAGTTTTTCTTGTTCAATGTAATCCATAGGTCTGATTACGCCCTGATACGAAAAAATTGCACTTTCCATCGACTGAACGGTTGACTGTACGAAAAACTCGTACTACGCGCAGTGTATGGATACACCGACGCGAGCGTTCATTTTGGCCTTGGGTGGCTATCAAGCTGTTGCCCGATCTCTGCAGAAGAGGTCGACTACGGTTCATACCGCGATGCAAAGCGGTACTTTTCCTGCCTCTTGGTATGACGCGCTTTGTCGAATGGCGCTCGATGCGTCTTTGGAAGAACCCCCACGCTCGATGTTCTCCTTTCTGCAGATTGAGGAGGACGCGGCATGAGCTGGTCACCTTCAGTTTACCACCCTGTTTATCGCGGAGGGGTGTTTGAGAGGCTCGACGGTGAATACTGTCTCGCAGCCACTGCAGATCTTAGTGTTGTTCCCTTGCAGAAACGACTTTCTCTTGTTGGCCATGCAGTTCGGACAAATGAAATGCTCTGGTTCTCCCATGTCATGGCCTTCTTTCAGCCGATACATGAGGCTGCCGGCAGGAGTATTCCAAAGTTCATAGCGGTCGAAGTCAGACTGCTTTGTCTTCGATGCCGCAAGCGAAGCGGCAAGCACCGACAACCGTTGTATCAGCGTCGCGTTCGCGACCTGGATGCTAGCCACCTGCGCCAGCAATTCGCTAGCGGCGAGTTTGATTTCCGGAGCTGGGATCTCTTCCACCGTTTTCGACAGCTGTTTGATTTCGACGAGGGTTTCTGTTGCCCGCTTCGCAGACGTGCCAGTGTCTTCCGCGAGTTCAATCGCGTCTCTGATGGATTGGAATTCGATATCCACAGTCTTCCCCAAGTTGATTCGTTTCCGAATGTTACCTCCAAAGGGAGTTTCGCGACATGAATGCGTTGCCGGCGGGTTCCCCGATCGTGATTTATGTGAATGGCTCTCCATACGGTGACACTGTCACGGTAGAGGGTTCGCAGACGAGCGGACCTTCCTCCGGGGCCCGTGCGGGGTACGATGCGTATCAAGTACACCGTGACTTCCCAGCGCGCTGGCAGGCATACATCGTCGCCAACTATCGAAACATCGGCCATGTCACGAATGTGTTCGGAGTGTCCGAAAGAACCGCCAGAAACTGGTGGAAAGGGCAATTTGGGGCCAATGGTGGCCACGTTGCCGTGGCAATGCGCGAGCACGGCCTGATCGCTTTTCAGATGCTATTTGCGGAGGCCAGCTGACATGGGCGCTGCGCATATTTTTTTGCCCTGCATCGGACTTATCGCCGGACTTATGGCGGGGCGCATATTGCCCAACATGCTGCACAGCAGCAGATTCGTGGGTGCTGTAGTAAATCAATTATCATTTTCAATTCAATGCATTCGGTCTGCTCGTCGGATCGTTTGCATGGGTGCGCCGGGCGTGAGCCTGCCCAGGACGCGCTCGTGTGAGGTAATGCTATGAGCCACGCTGCTACCCACTGGTTGGCAACGGTGCCGCCCAACGACATGACGCATGGCGAGTTCAGGGTGCTGTTTCACCTGTGCGATTGCCACAATGCCAGCATGGGGTGCTTTCCAAAGCAGACCTATTTGCGCGACCACACAGGCCTGTCGAATGGTGGTTTGAACAAGGCGCTGGGCGAGCTCGAGCGTAAGGGACTGATCCGCAGAAAGCAGGAGCGTGACGAGCGCACAAACCGGCAAAAACCCACCCGATATGTGCTCGGCTTTGAGCTGTCAGGTGCCCCTGAGCCGTCTCCACTCAGTGGAGCCGGAGCCGTCTCCACTTTTGACGCAGTTCCGTCTCCACTTTTAGAGGGGTCCGTCTCCACTGGGGTGGAGTCGTATATAGAAGAACCAGTAAGAGAACCTGTAAAGGAACCTTGCGCGTCGGAAGCCGACCCGCAGACAGATGGAATTTCTTCGGATTTCTTGGAAGAGTTCCTCGAGGCGCATCCACGTCCCGGAGATCCTGTCGAAACCGAGGCCGCACTGAAGAAGGCGATTGCCGCCGGTGCCGATGCCGCTGCCATCCTCTCTGGTGCCAAAGCTTACTCCCTGGAGCAGAAGGGCAACGAGCTTCGCTACGTGTCGTATTCGCAGAATTGGCTCACCCGTCAGGGGTGGGTTCAGTTCCTTGCCAAGTCGGCAGCTAAAAACACGGTCAACGCCGATGCTGTCAAAAAGCGCTGGGCGCGCTGGATCCGAACGAAGGCTGAGAATGCGCGGCATTGTTCGGCAGCGATGGCCCGTCAACTGTGCACCGAGGGCCTAGTTTCCGCCCAAGAGTGCCGGGCAGTGGGGATCGACGTATGAGCTCGGTCCACAACGATCCGTCAAGCAATGGCACCACGTTCGATGGCGTCACTGTGACCGTCGATCTGATCGCGGGGGATTGCGTCATCCACTCGCAGCGGCCTGGGCCCTGTAGGGATGTCCCATACCGGAAACGTTTTCATTCCATCGATGAGATTCAAGGAGCCTACCAGGTCCAGCTCGGGCTCGGCGTTACGGATCCTGACGCAGCCAATGTTGCGCGGGCTCTGAAATTCGCGGCTACCCAGTTGATGGCTCAGCGGAAGGGGGACAAGCGTGGTTGAACGTATGACCGCCGCCGATCTGCGAGCGACGCAATCCCAGCCAAAGAGCCAGAAGTACGGGGCCCAGCGCACCGTGGTGGATGGCGTAACGTTCGATTCCAAGAAAGAGGCTGCGCGCTGGGCGCAGCTTTGCCTTCTCCAGCGCGCTGGGCAGATATCTGAGCTAAAGCGCCAGGTGGTCGTTCCGCTCGTGGGGCGAGACGGACCGTTGCTGTCTCGGAAAGGGCGGCAGATGCGGATCACGGTCGATTTTGGCTATGTCGATCTGGAGACCGGGCTGCAGGTCTACGAGGACGCCAAGGGCATGCCCACCCGTGACTACGAGGTCCGTCGAGCTGTCGCCGGTGCCCAAGGCATCGAGGTGGTGGAGGTCTGATGGGACGCGAGATGGTCGCACGGCTGCCAGAGTCCGTGCAAGAGATTGCGGAAGTGATTGGGCGTGACAAAGCGCTCGAGTTCATTGGCAAGCTGCCGGTGTCCGGATCACGCTCTTGGCGCGTTTGTGTCTACATCCCAAAGCGCATTTCACTTGATCACAAGCTGGTCGAGCTGCTCGGATGGCAGGATGCCTGTAAGATGGTCTACGCCTTCTCAGGTATGATCCTGCAGCCAAGTAACTGCCGCTTCATCCACCGCAAGCATCGCGATCGCGAGATCATGCGGATGTTGAATGAAGGCATGGCAATCAACGAAATCGCAGATCGCGTCGAGCTTTCAACCTATCGGGTTCGAGAGATCGTCGCGCTGCAGGAAGGGTCAGCATGATGCGACCCGCAATCCAACCCAATGAAAGGGACGTACCGTGAGTGGCGGACGAATGAAGCGCGTCATCGCGCACTGGACTGCCGGGGCAGGGCGCGCCTCTGCTGAAGACAAGGCCCACTACCACAGGCTGGTCGAGTACGACGGCACAGTCGTTGCTGGAGCAGAGGCTGTTGAGGACAACATCGTCACGTCTGATGGCGACTATGCGGCCCATACTCTGAGGCTGAACACTGGATCGATCGGTGTTGCTATGTGCGGCATGCGTGGCGCTGTGGAGCATCCCTTTGATGCCGGACCCTCGCCGCTCAATGAGGCGCAGTTCAACGCCTTTTGCAAACTGGTCGCTGATCTTTGCGTCGAGTACGGCATCCCCGTCACACCCCAGACGGTCCTCACGCATGCAGAGGTCCAGACCACGCTTGGGGTGCAGCAGCGGGGCAAATGGGACGTTGCGCGGCTGCCTTGGCGAGACGATCTACGCGGGGCTCGATCCGTCGGTGACTTCATGCGCCAGCGTATCACCTTGATGCTGGGTGGCGTGGAAGTGCTTCAGTCTAACCGCCCGATCCTACGCTTTGGTGACAGGTCTGTCGATGTCGGCGTTTGGCAGGTGGAGCTTTCCGATCGTGGCTATCACCTAGGTCGCGCGGATAAGGATTTCGGGCGTCTCACCCGCGCTGCGACCCTCGCATTCCAAGCGGATAATGATCTGCCGTCTGACGGTGTCGTAAACGCCGATGACTGGCTTCAAATGGCCAAGGCGTCACCACGACCTGAACGTTTCGTCACTCAGCAAGAGATTGATCGTGAAAGTGGCACTGCGCAGGATGCCCAAATGACAGCGCGTGTAGGAGACTTAGTCGGCCTGGGCGGAGTTGCCGGGATTGCCACCCAAGCAAAACAGGCAGGTGAAGCGGCGCAGGCCGCATCCGGGGTGATGGGACAGCTGAGCGCGATGGCTACCGAACACTGGCCTGCGCTGCTGCTGTGCGGGCTATGCGTGACGGCATGGTTTGCGTTGCGCGCGCTTGGGTATTCTACCCGTCGTCGCCGGCTGTTGGATGCGCGTGAAAACCGGAGCCTAGCGCGATGATCGGATTGCTTGCACATCGATTCATGCGCTCGGCATGGGGACGCTACCTCATGCTTGGGCTCGCGATCTTGGCTGGGCTGAAAGGCTGGGGCGAGCTCAGAGAGCGCGAGGGCAGGGTTGACGCTAAAGAGCGCCAATCGCTGGAAAACATCAAAACCATGAGGAGAATGCAGGATGCAGGTGCTGCCGTTGCTACTGATCGCCGGTCTGTCGTTACACGCTTGCGGAACGGAGACTTCTAGCGTGCTGCCGACCGTGAAAGATTATCCGCGAGCGGTCCAGGCGCAGGCCGCCGATGAGCTCGAGGCGCTGCCCGAGGGTTCAGTGCTGCCGGTGTTGATCGGCGATTATGCCGTACTGCGTGAGCAGCTGCGCGCGGGCAGGGCTCAGTGAAATCGTCATATAAAAAGGGGTCCTTCTGCGGGCGGGAGGGCCAGTGGGTGCGTATGGTCGCAAAAACCAACTTGTGGGTGCACTATTTTTTCCATTTCGTTTCGTTTTAGGAGCAGCGCTTGTCTGATCTGATTTCTTACACCGACGTCGAGATGTTGCCGCCTGGTGACCTGACGCCCTACGACCGAAACTCGCGGACCCACAGCTCTGAGCAGGTCAGCCAGATCGCGGCATCGATCCGCGAGTTCGGGTTCACCAACCCGGTGTTGGTCGGCGAGGACGGTACCATCATCGCCGGCCACGGTCGTGTGCTTGCGGCCTTAGAAATAGGGATGTCGCAGGTTCCGTGCCTCAGAATTACCGGCCTGTCAGACGAGCAGCGTCGTGCCTATATCATCGCCGACAACAAGCTCGCGCTGAATGCCGGATGGGATGATGAGCTGCTGAAGCTAGAGCTCGGCGAGCTGCGCGATCTGGGATTTGATCTCGGAGTTGTGGGCTTTGATCAATCCGAATTAGACGAGCTTTTTGTCGATCTCGACGGCCTGGAAGAGGAAGGAAAAACCGAAGACGACGAGGTGCCGCCGATCGGGGGGGACTTCGTTTCTCGGCGTGGAGATGTTTGGGTTTGCGGTGATCACCGGATCATGTGTGGCGACTCCACGGTCATGTCCGACATCGAGCGGCTGATCGGCGACGAGCTGGTCGATATGTGCTGGACCGATCCGCCCTACAACGTGAACTACGAGGGCACGGCCGGCAAGATTGAGAACGACAACATGGGCGCGGACGCGTTCCTTGCCTTTCTGACCGATGCTTTTGTTTCTGTGTTCTCGGCCGTCAAGCCAGGCGGGGCGCTCTATGTCGCCCATGCTGACACCGAGGGGCTGCCGTTTCGCACAGCCTTCAGCTCCGCCGGCTTCAAACTGTCTGGCTGCCTAGTCTGGGTGAAGCCGAGCCTTGTTCTGGGCCGGTCGGATTATCAGTGGCGGCACGAGCCGATCCTTTACGGCTGGAAGCCAGGCGCACCGCACCGGTGGTTTGGCGGCCGTAAGCAGACAACGGTCATCGATGCAGAGGATCTGCCGTTCGTCGTGAAAGAGGACGGGTCGCTGTTGATCGACACGGGATCCGGCCATCTACGCGTTTCGGGTTCTGACCTTCAGATCGAGGAGCTGGTGTCGTCGGTGCTGCGCCACGAAAAGCCGAGCCGCAACACCGAGCACCCGACCATGAAGCCGGTCGGGTTGGTGATGCAGTACCTGAAGAACAGCAGCCGGCGCGGTGATCTGGTCCTGGATCCGTTCGGCGGGTCGGGGAGCACGATGATTGCGGCGCAGAAAATCGGCCGTGTCGCGCGGCTGATGGAGCTGGATCCACGGTTCGCGGATGTGATCGTGAAACGCTGGCAGGATTTCACCGGGGGGCAGGCTATCCTGGAGGGCACGTCCGATCGCTTTGCCGATCTGCGCGGCAAACGTGGGGAGGCTGGCAAGTGACAAGGCGCGTAGGTTGGCTGCCCACACTGGATTGCTCGGATGTTGAATGAGCAACTCGGGCAACCCAACATATCCGGTCACTGTGATTGCGAAGCTGCTGAAGCTGACCGAACGCCGGGTCCAGCAGCTGTCGAAGGAGGGCGTGATCCCGAAGGCCGAACACGGCCGCTATGAGCTTGCGGCCGCGGTGCAAGGCTATGTCGGGTACCTGCAGGAACGGATCGCGCCGCGCGGTGCCGACGGTGATCCGGAAAAGGCCGACTACCATACCGAAAAGGCGCGGCTGACTAAGTCGCAGGCCGACATGGCGGAAATGGAAGCGGCGAAGATGCGCGGTGCCCTGGTGGATGCCGAGCAGATGAAGGAGGCTCTGGATCTGGTGGTCGCCGAGGTCCGCGCCAATCTACTGAACAACGCGCCTACTCGCATCGCGGCGCGCGCGAAGTCAGAAAAGAAAGAGGCATCAATCAAACTCATCGCAAAGGAAGAGATCGGTGCGGCTCTGCGCAAGCTGTCGACCACTGATCCGACTTCGCTGGTGGGAGCTGACTGATGTCCTGGCCATTTGGTAGCGCCGCATTGATGGTGGCCACTTCGTTTCTTGCAGGCTTGGCACCGCCCCCCAACCTGAAGCCGTCCGAGTGGGCGGAGCAGTCTGTTCAAATCCCCGTCGGCAACGCGATCCCTGGTCTGATCAGTTTCGACAACGCGCCGTATCAGCGCGAGCCATTGGACATGACGGCAGACCCATCGTGTCACCGGATCACGCTCAAATGGGGCGCGCAGGTTGGCAAGACGCAGCTGGCTCTCTGTGCTCAGGGTTTCAAGATCGTGCACGATCCTGTGTCGCAGCTGATGATGCAACCGTCTGAAGGCGATCTCCAGACATGGCTCACCACCAAGTTTAACCCGCTGGTCGAAGCCAACCCCGACCTTGAGACGCGGATCGCCACGCCTCGGGCCCGCAAGGGGGTGAACAACACGCGGATGAAGTCCTACCCGGGAGGCTTCATCATGTTCGCCTGGTCCGGATCGCCTAAGACGCAGCGCGGCCGGTCAGCGCCGTTCATCGTCTGCGACGAAACTGACGGCTACGATCGCACGGCCGAGGGACATCCCGTCGGTCTGCTGTGGGAGCGGGCCAACACCTTTGATGATCAGCGCAAGCTGGTAGAGATTTCGACGCCCACGATCCGCGGGATATCCTGGATCGATCATGCCTACGAGCAGGGGGACCAGCGTCAGTTCCATGTGGCCTGTCCGCAGTGCGATGCCGTCCAGACGATCGAGTGGTCAAACGTCAAATGGGACAAGAACGCGGCCGGCGAGCACATGCCCGAGAGCGCCTACTATGAGTGCCGGGCGAATGGCTGCGTTTGGTCTGACACGGACCGGTACTTTGCCATCCGAAACGCGGAGCGGCTGGGGCATGGGTGGAAGGCAAAGAAGCCGTTCCGGGGGCATGCGTCCTATCATCTCAACGGGCTCTATTCCTGCTTTGTGAAGCTGAAGATGATCGTGCAGTCCTTCCTGGACAAGAAAGCTGCCGGGGATCTGCAGACCTTCGTCAACGTCACGCTTGCCGAAGCCTGGGAGGAAGAGGCTGAGACGCTCGAGGTCGAGCAGCTGATCGCGCGCGCCGAGCCGTTCCCATCGAAGGTTCCTATGGAAGTCGGCGTTCAGACCTGCGGTGTCGACATGCAGGAGGATCGCCTCGAGCTCGAGCGCGTCGGCTGGGGGTTGGGCGAGGAAAGTTGGAGCCTCGATCATCAAGTGTTCTGGGGTGACCCGCTTAAGCCCGAAGTCTGGAACCAGCTTTTTGACTATCTCGATCAAACCTTTGAGCACGAATCCGGTGCGCAGATGCGGATTGCCTCGGCCTGTGTCGATACAGGTGGTTCTGGTGGCCTGACCCAAGCGGCCTATGAGCAGCTGCGCGGAAAGCAGCGGCGCAACATCTTTGCCATCAAAGGGGGCAAGGGGTGGGACAATCCGATCGCGTCTGCTCCGAAGAAGTCCAAGTCGGGCAAGCGCGCGCGGCCGGTGACCTTGTTCACGATCGGGGTCAATGACGCCAAGCTGATTGTGATGCGCCGGGCAAAGCAAGACACGCCTGGGCAGGGCTATTGCCACTGGCCTGTCGATCGGGATCCGGAGTGGTTTCACCAGCTGACGGCCGAGCGGTTGGTGACCCGGTTCGTGCGGGGCTTTCCAATCCGCGAGTGGAAGAAAACCCGCGACCGCAACGAGGCGCTCGATTGCCGGGTCTATGCCTATGCCGCGCTGAAAATCTTGAACCCGAATATCTTGGTGCGTCTGCGCCGGCTCAAACCCGACGACGATCATGTTGCGGAGGATGAAACGGCCGCGGGGGAACCGCCAGAGGAAGCGAAGCCAAAGGCTCGCAAGACTAGGCGAGGTAAAACGCGCCGCACACGACCTCGTGGATCAGGGCGGATCAGCAATAGGTAGTCAGGTTTGCTCCATCAGTTTCCCAGCTCAGTCACGGCCGGCTTAAGCATCAAGGCCGAGGTGCATGTCGATGCATATCCGGCACCGGAGTGGACGTTGACGGCGATCATCCGTGGTCCGTCTTCGATCGATCTGGAAGCGGCACCGCTCGGGTCTGGGCATTTGTTCGCCGTAACCGCGGCCGTCACCTCGGGTTGGGACGCTGGCACCTATGCGGTGTCGGTCCGTGCTGTCTCGGGGGAGGATGTGCATGAGGTCGAAGCCGGTCAGCTGACCATCGCTGCGGATCTGGTGTCGGTCGATGCCGGGTTTGAGGCACGTGGTCACGCGCAGCGAGTGCTTGCCTCGATCGAGGCGGTCATCGAGGGCCGCGCCACGAAGGATCAGGAAAGCTACGCGATCAACGGCCGGTCGCTGGTCCGTACATCGATCGCTGACCTGTTGTTGCTGCGCGATCGGTACAAGCGCGAGATCGCGCGCGAGAGCCCCAATGGGAAACGCCGACGTCTGACCGGCCGGCAGGTTAAAGTGAGGTTTGGTCGCTGATGTTTGGTTTTGGTAAAGCGCGCGATTCCGGCGAGGGCAATCGCCAGGAGCCGAGCGCGCCCGTGGTCATGGTCGAGAGCTCGATCCCGAAGGTGAGCCGGCGCAATAAGCCGATGCGCCCCGCGGTGGGTAAGCGCGGGTTCGATGCTGCGATCTCGGACAGGCTCACGTCTAATTGGTCAACCACTCCGCTGACAGCTGACCAGGTCATCGACCGCAATCAGCGTGTACTGGTCGCGCGCTCGCGCGAGGAGGCACAGAAGAACGACTATCTGAAATCGTTCCTGCGTCTGTGCGATCAGAATATTGTCGGGCACCGCGGCTTTGCGCTTCAGGCGCAGGCGCGTGACAATAACGGCGGGCTCGATCGGGGGGCAAACGAAGCGCTCGAGGCGTGGTGGCGCAAATGGCAGCGGGCTTCTAACTGCGATATCACTGGCAAACGCAGCTTTCGGATGATCTGCAAGGGTGCGGTCAAAACCGCTGCCAAAGACGGCGAGTTCATGATCCGCGAAATTCGCGGCCGTAACGCGGGGCCCATGCGCTATGCGCTGCAGGTGCTGGATCCTCAACGGTGCCCGGTCGACTATAATGTCGATCGTCTCGCCAATGGTCGCTTCGTGCGCCAGGGGATTGAGTTCAGCCGGGAAGGCCGGCCGCTGGCGTTCTACTTCATGACGGGTGATCCGGCCGGCTCCGGCTACACGTTCAACGGGACCAGCCTAGATCGGGTGCCAGCCGATGAGATCATTCATGGGTTCCTGGAAGATATCACGGGCCAGCGCCGGGGCATTCCCTGGGCGGCCACGTCGCTGTGGCGTCTGCACATGCTGGGCGGGTTGGAAAATGCGGCGCTGACCAGCGCGCGGACCGGCGCGTCGGTCGGTGGTTTCCTCGAGTGGGAAGAAGGCTATGGGCCTGAACCCGATGAGGAACAGCAAGAGGACGAAGAGCTCTATATCGAAAGCGCGGGTGGTGTGTTCCAAGAGCTGCCGACTGGTCTGAAATCCAAGGCATTCACCCAGCAGTATCCCTCGGGCGAGTTCGCCCCGTTCCACAAGTCGATGTTGCGCGGTGCCGGTGCCGGCATGGGCGTGGCCTACGTCAGTTTCGCCAACGATCTTGAGGGGGTGAACTTCAGCTCTATCCGTCAGGGCGTCCTGGATGAGCGCGACCATTGGATGGATCTGCAAGAGTGGCTGATCGAGACGTTGATCGATCGCTGCTATCAGTCGGCGCTCGAGCCGGCGCTGTTGATGGGGCTGGTCGTGAACAATTCGATCCGGCTGCGTCCGGAGCGTATCGAGAAATTCCGCAATGTCTATTGGCAGGGCCGTCGGTGGGCATGGGTCGATCCGACCAAGGACGTGAAAGCGGAAATCGACGCCAAGAACAACATGCTCACATCGCCGTCTGAAATCATCCGACGTCGCGGTGATGATCCTGACACCACCTGGCGCACCTACGCCGACGATATCCAGGCCATGCGCAAGGCCGGCATCCCCGATGACTTCATCATGGCCTCGGTTCTGGGCGTGGTGCCTGGCGCTGTTCGGCCGCCAGCTGGCGACGCAAATCAAGAAGAGGACGAGTCCGATGACAAAAATGAAACTCCTGACGTCGAATAGCGGCTTGGCCGCTGCGTTGATCGGCACCGCTCTGACCCGGTCGGTGACCGTAGAGCAAGTCAACGCCAACCGCGGCGGGGCACCGTTGCGCCGGCAGGTGGCTGTGCGCACGATCGATGAGGAGGCGCGCACTGTTGAAGTGGCGTTCAGCTCTGAGGAGCCGGTCGCGCGCTGGTTTGGCGATGAAATCCTCGACCACTCGCCGGGGGCAATGTCGGACGCGCGCCTGCGCAATGGCGCGGCCGTGCTCTGGAACCACAACCCAGACATTCAGATCGGTGTGGTCGAGACGTCGTCGGTCGACGGCGATCGCCGCGGCCGTGCTGTTTTGCGGTTTGGCCGTTCTGCCAAGGCTGCCGAAATCTGGGCCGATATCGTGGACGGCGTGATCCGTCACGTCTCGGTCGGCTACTTCGTGCGCGCGATCAAAACCGAAGAGGTCGAAGGCGAGCGCGACAAGGTCACGATCACCGATTGGGAGCCGTTTGAAATCTCGATGGTGAGCGTTCCTGCGGATGCATCTGTGGGGGTCGGTCGATCGGCGGGGGAACCGCCAGAGGAACCGACGGGCGATGGCCCCAATACTTCAAACCATTCTCAAACGCGCACAGCGCAAACTGAAACAGAAGGATCAGGCGATATGAACATTCGCATTCTCCGCAACGCAGCCGGTCACCTGGTCCGTGCCAAGGTGGACGACAACGGCAACATCGTGGAAGAGATCGAGGTGCTTGAGCGGGCATCCGAAACACAGGCGCTGGTGACGCGCGGCCAAGAAGCCGAGCAGACCCGCGTTGCGGCATTGCTGGAAATGGGCGAGCAGTATTCGGCGCAGCAGCTGGCAGCTGATGCGATCCGCGGCAGCACGTCCGTCGATGAATTCACCCGCACTCTGCTCGATCACGTTGGTGGTGGGCGCGGGAATGGCAACGGCAACAGCGGCCGTTCCGATGATACAGGTAACCGCGCATTAGATGACAACGCAGGCGTCGTTGGCATGACGGACTCCGAGGTGGGTCGGTTTAGCTTTCTTCGCGCAGCTCGGGCCTTGCTCAATCCAAGCGACCGGTCAGCACAAGCCGCAGCTGCATTCGAATTCGAAGCATCGGCGGCCGCGCAGGAAACGATGGGGCGCAGCTCCGAAGGGATCACAGTTCCCGTCGACGTCCTGACCCGCGCGCTGAATACGTCGACCTCCGGTGCCACGCCGGGCGACACAGGCGGGTTCTTGATCGATACCAACCTGGCCACGCAATCCTTCATCGAAATGCTTCGCAACCGCGCCACGTTGCTGCAGCTGGGGACGCCGATGGGCGGTCTGGTCGGCAATCTGGATGTGCCTGGTCAAACCGGCTCGGGCAACGTGTTCATTGTCGGTGAAGACGAAGATGTCGGCGAGGGCAGCATGGACGCTGGGCTGGTCAAAATGAGCCCGACCACCATTGGTGTCTTTGGCCGGGTGACGCGTCGCATGATGCAGCAGTCTTCGATGGATGTTGAGCTGCAGTTCCGCAGCTCTTTGGCAACGGATCTAGCACTCGGTATCGATTGGTACGGCTACTATGGGGACGGCGTCGGGAATAACCCCCTGGGCGTCCTAAACCACTCCGGTATCAACGCCGTGGCCTTCGCGGATATTCAGCCGACCTATGCGGAAATCATCGAAATGGAGAGCGAGGTCGCCCTCGACAACGCTCTGACGGATTCGGTGCGCTACGTGGGTAACTCCAAGTTCCGCGGTCACTGCAAGTCGACAGAAAAGTTCGCCAACTCGAATGGCCAGACGATCTGGGAAGACGGCGGTACCGTGAACGGGTCGACGGCCGAGATCACCAACCAGTTCGAGAACGGTGATGTGCTGTTTGGCAACCTGCGCGATGTCTACATCGGCCTGTGGGGCGCGCTGGATATTCTGGTCGATCCCTACACCCAGTCGCTGTCGGGGACGCGCCGCGTTGTGCTGCACCAGGACTTCGATATCGCCGCGCGCCGCACCGAGAGCTTCTGCCTCGGCCGCAAGCCAACGGCATAACGATCTGAGCCGGCCGATCAGGCCGGTTCGCTCCCTCTGACCTCTTTAATCTTAGGATTTCAAAATGGCTGAAAAGACAGTGAAAGTTAAAATCACCTCCGCGATCGCAATTGCGGGCAAAATCAAAACGCCTGGCACCACGGTGGAGATCGGCGAGGATCTGGCAAAGAACCTGATCGGCCGCGGCCGCGCCGAGCTAGCAAAGGGTAAGGCTGCCAAAGCTGAAGGCGATCTGGGCAAGATGAAGGTCGCGGACCTGAAGGACATTGCGGCCGATCTTGAGATTGACGGGTATGACGGCATGAACCAGGCCAAGCTGATTGCTGCCATCGAAGAAGCGCGCGACGCGTAACCGATGCCGCATCCCGATTGGGAGGACATCTCCGCTTTTTTCGAGCTCGAGGAATTTGCCACCACGGCAAGCATCACCAGGGCTTCGGAAAAGGTGGCAGATGTCCTTGGCATTTTTGACGACCCCAGCCAGATGGCGACCTTGGGCGAGTTCGAATTCGACGGCCCAGGGCCGCGGTTCGTTTGCCGCGAAGACGAGGTGTCGCAGGTTCTGCGCGGTGACACGGCAGTGATCGAGGGGCGCACCTTCGATGTTCTGGAAGAGCCACAGTTGGACGGTACGGGGATCGCCACGCTGATCCTGGCGGTGCCGAATGTGATCTACAATGCTGGCCTTTGACTTTGACGACGGTCAGCTCGACAAGATCGCGGCCGAGTATGCAGCAACGCCCAAACAGGTAGACCTCTCTCGATCGCGCGCGCTGAAGCGCACGGCCGCGACCCTTCGGCGTCTGGCATCCACTGGCCTGCAGACGGAGCTCGGGCTGCGGAACGCTAAGGCGCTGCGCCGTCGTCTGAAGGAGTACAAGGTCGGCAAGGGCAACAATGCGTTGAAGCTGTGGTTCGGTGCCAATGATCTGCCGATGTCAGCGTTCAAAGGCCGGCCGCAAAAGGTCGATGGCGGGATCAAGTTTGGCGACACGATGGTCCACGGCGCGTTCTTTGCGAAGGTGGACGGTAAGCGCAAAGTCATGCAGCGGTACGGGTCGAAGCGGTGGGCGATCGGCGAGGCGACGCTGTCGGTTGCCGATCGGATGATGATCTACCTCGAGGACGAGGTCTTTGTGGATATCGACAGCATCTACATGAAGCATTTTCTTGCTGAAATTCGGGCGCGCACAATCTTGGGAGTTGGATGATGGCTGAAGCACTTGATTTGGGCGCTGCCCTGGACACGGTCGTGGCCACGCTGGCGGCGGCGTTTCCGACCTTCAAGACGGTCGCGGCCGAGGATGAGACGCGCAAAACTTTGGAAGTGCCGGCCATCATCGTTCAGATGTCGGAGCTCGAGCCTGATCCCGACAAGGATCCACATACGGGCCAGTTTCCGTGCCTGGTTCGGATCGAGGCGCGCATCGTGCTCGGGTACCGGACACCGAATGTGCGGCGCGAGGTGCTGAAGGCAGCCGGCGCGCTCGCGGCCGCGGTGCACAGTAACCGATTGGGGGTCGCATGGGGCGCGGCCGCTGTCTTGGCTGTTGAGCCAGATGAGTTTGCGCCGCAAGCGGACCAGTACGACGTTTGGCGCGTCGAGTGGGCCCATGCGGCAGATATCGGCTCGAGCTTCTTTATCGATGACGGCGTGACACCGACCCAGCTGCTGACGTCCTGGTCACCGGATATTGGGCCGGCGCATGAGCAAGATTATGTGGCGGAGGGCGGCGATGTCTGAGTTCACCCTATCGCAGCTGATGCAGGCCGTGGAGCGCATGATCATGGTGGCGACGGTCACGGCGCGCGAAGGCGATCGGGCCAAGGTCAAATGGGCTGACGGGGCTGAGAGCGATTGGCTTAAGATCGCGCAGCTCGGATCGGAGCAGCTTAAGTTCTGGATCCCGCCATCGGTGGGCACTCAGGTGGTGGTGCTTTCGCCTGGTGGCAATACGGCGCATGGGATCATTTATCCTGGTCCGTTCGCGGGCGGTGTGCCCGCTGGCAACTTCGCGGGTACAATCACGGGGGCTGGCGATGTTGTGGCGTCTGAGATCAGCTTGGTGTCTCATGTGCATGGGGGCATTCAGCCTGGGCCTAGCGACACCGGCTCTCCGAAGTAGCGCAGTGGGGAACCGCCAGAGGATCGCAGCGCGTGTCCTGTCCAATGTGGGCGCATGTATGGGATCAGCGCACTCACAGGCCGTAAATTGGGCGGCATCGACCACCTCCGGCAATCCATCCGGGATATCCTGACGACCCCGATCGGGTCGCGGGTGATGCGGCGCGATTATGGATCCCGTTTGTTCGATCTTATCGATGCGCCGTATTCCTCGGCGACCAAGCTGGCGATCATCGCGGCGACGGCCGAGGCATTGATCACATGGGAGCCGCGTATCGATGTGGACACTGTGACGCTTCGGACCTTTGAGCCTGGCAAAATCATCATTGATCTCAGCGGCCGCTATCTGCCCGACGGCCGCGAAGTCACCATTGCGGGGATCGAGGTCGGATGAGCGCGTTCACGGCAATCAATCTTGAGCGGCTGCCCGCTCCGGAGATCATCGATCGCAAGGACTTTGAGACGATCCTGGCGGAAATCAAGGCATGGCTGGTCGCGCGCGATCCGAGCCTTGGGGGGATTATGGGATTGGAAAGCGAGCCGATCACCAAGGTGCTTGAAGCTTGGGCGTATCGCGAGCTGCTGTTGCGCGCTGAAATTGACGATGCCGGACGCGGCAACATGCTGGCGTTCGCTGGTGGCGCGCAGCTGGACCATCTGGCGGCGTTCTATGGGGTCGAGCGCGCGGTGATCCAGCCGGCCGATCCCGCGGCACTTCCGCCTGTGCCGGCCGTGCTCGAGGATGACGTCCGTTTCCGTTTGCGGGTGCAGCTGGCGCTTGAAGGGTTCACCACGGCCGGCCCACGCGGGTCGTATGTGTTTTGGGGGCTGTCGGCTTCATCGTTGGTGAAAGACATCAGCGTTGAATCGCCATCACCTGGGCAAGTCCTGGTCACGGTGCTGTCGGATGTCGGGGACGGCAGCGGCGATGCTGCACTGATCCAGACGGTGTCTGACAAGCTGAATGACGAGGACATCCGGCCGCTGACAGATCAAGTCATCGTGCAGGGCGCATCGATCGTGCCTTATCAGCTCGAGGCTGTGCTGACGCTCTATGAAGGGCCCGATGCCGAAGTTGTGCGCGCGGCGGCGGAAGCCTCGGTATCGGCGTTCGTTTGGGACCAGCACCGCTTGGGTCACGACATCACGGTTTCTGGGCTGCATGCAGCGCTGCATTTGGCGGGGGTGCAGAAGGTTACCCTGGTCAGCCCCGGCGCTGATCTCGAGATTGACGCTTCTGAGGCTGCCTATTGTACGACGGTATCCGTGACGGTCGGGGGGCGTGATGTCTGATCTGCCCACCATTTTGCCGCCAAATGCGCAAGAGATTGAGCGCGAGCTGGAGCAGCTGTCCGGCCGCTTGCTCGGGTTTGGCGATCCGATCGCCGGCCTCTGGGATGCATCGCTGTGTCCCGAGCATCTGCTCTCCTATTTGGCGTGGGCGTTTTCCGTTGAGGTTTGGGACAGCGCTTGGCCTGAGAACCAAAAGCGACAGGTGCTGGTCGATGCGGTGCAGGTTCACCGGGCAAAGGGTACGATCGGGGCTGTTCGCCGCGCGCTCGCGGGCATCGGATTTGACGCCGAGATTGCGGAATGGTTTGAGTACGGTGGGGATCCGCATACGTTTCGGATTGATGCCTACGGGGACGATGTGTTCGCGGCGGGCATGTCGATCGACGTCAGCTTGCTCACGCTCATCACATCGATCCTGGTCAACCTGAAGCCTCAGCGCTCCCATTTTGAGCTTCGCATTGGGGAGCGGTTCGATACGACCGTCTATGCCCGTGCCGGCGCGCGCGGTCGTACGCGCTCCGATCTGAGCCATGACCCCAATCCCCGGACGCGCGTGTCGGTCGGGACCACGCACATGCGTGTCGGGGCGCGGCCGCGCCAGATCAGCTCAGTTTACCATGATGTTCAGACAAGGGATGCCGCCTAATGCCCACCACCATTCTCACCGATATCGCCGAGGCGAAGATCACCCAGGCCGCGGGCTCAGGGTCGCAGGTCGCGATCACGCATGTGGCGTTGGGGGACGGCAACGGGGCCAGCTACAACGGGGATTTTGATCAGACCGCTTTGCGCCGCGAACGTATCCGGGTGCCAATCGAGCGCCGGCATATTGTCTCGCCGAGCGCATGGCGCGTGAAAGCCGAGTTTGGGGCTGACACGGTCGCATTCGATGTGCGCGAGGCGGGGTTCTTTGATGTCGATGGGGACCTGATCGCGCTTTGCACGTTCCCCGCGGCCGAGGTTCGTCGCACTGGCGCGATCGTCTATCTGATCGACCACGTGTTGAATTTTAGCCGGGTCGAGGAGGGGCTGATCATTGTCGACGCGCCTGATGATGACCTGTTCGATCACGTCGTTGTCGATCTTGAAACGCAGGCGCTCACTTATTCCACACAATACGATCTGCAGATGGCCGTGCGCGCCCTGCAGGCGGCAACCTAAGAGGACGAACATATGAGCATCAACGACATCAACAATGCGGCCGCCGCGATGAACCAACTGAAGGCGCGATATGAAGGCTTTTTGGATGATGCTGACGGTCAGATCGGTGTGCGGCAGGCCGCGTATGACGGGCTGGCAGCCGACTTGTTCGAAGTCGTAAAAAAAAGCATGAGCGTTACGATCACTTTTGATCCAAACGCTGAGGAAGCCGACCTTTCCAACGGTGGGGTATTTCGAACATGGCAGGAGTTTTTGTCATTCGTTAACCCACTGCCAGAATTGGCCTATGTGAAGGTAATTATGGAACCCGGTCAGTTGGTTGTGGATCAGAACTATTATAGCCATATTTACGGCAGTCGTCATTTTGAATTCAGAGCAAATGTGAACCAGCCCGCCGGTCAGCGCCCATCATTGTTTTTCGTGCTTTATGATAAGGTCAATTTCAACCAATGGCGAAGAATAGAAACGGGCGAACTTGGCTCGTTTTACGGCCATCACATTGATCTTTATTTTGACGAAGATATCAACGAGGGAGTTAATCCATCTAGCAACAACGTGCTGTTCGGTGCGAAAGGGCGGGGTGGTCAAGTTGAGCTGGTCAGTTGCATGGTCAAGGGGCCAGCTGGTACCCATTTGATGGCGTGTTCCACGGGTGATGTGTCCTCTCTCAGTTTGAATACCGTATTGCTAGACGGGATCACTCATGGACTTCAACGTCACGGGGACCGAGGTGTCGCCCTCCTAACTTGCGACATTGTAACTGTGGCAAACGGAGCAGTGATTTATGACCCATCATTCACCGTTGGGGAAAACCTGCTCACGTCGGTCGTGACCGTCTAAATCTTGGAGATACAAATGAAACTGAATTTAGAGTTTGAGGGTCGCAAGACTTATAACGTTACGCCGGAAGATGCGCGCGATCTGGGCTACCCAGAGGAGGTTATCGCGACTGCGGTGTCAGAAGTCCGGGTGTCTGATGTGAAAAGCGAGTGTCGCCGTCGCATCTACGCTGCTGCATCTGCCGAAACCCAGATGAACATGGCAACGGCGGCGGCGGTAATCTCTGCGAAAGAAGCGAGCGCGCGGACCGAAGACGAAGCATTGATCTTGACGGGGCTCGATGATGCGATTGGGTGGGTTGCATCGATGCGCGGCCGTGTTTCCGCGCTGGCTGACGATGCTGCGCTTGATATCGCTGATGACGCCAACTGGCCCCCATTGCCGGATGGCGCGCGCGACGTTGTCGATAAGTTCTGAGCCGGCGCGAGGTTGATCAAATGATCGCCTTGGCTTTCTACAAGGGGCAAGGGCAGCTGCTCGATCGGGTGATCCGTTGGGTCACCCGTTCTTCGTTTAGCCATGTCGAAATACTGCGCGAGGTACCGGCTATGTCTGGCGGTGGTTCGCAAGCGCGCGCTTGGTCATCGAGCGGCCGTGACGGCGGGGTGCGTGAGAAGTCGATTACCTTCAAATCGGGGCATTGGGAGTTTGTCACCATTCCCTGGGCGGGGCCGGCCGCGATCGACCGGGTGATCGCCGAGATTGGCAATCCCTACGATTATGCCGGCTTGTTGGCGTCACAGGCGCTGAACCTGCGCCGGCATCGACGGGACCAGTGGTTCTGCTCCGAAATTTGCGCGCATGCCCTTGAGCTGAGTGCACCGCAGGAGCTGTCGCCAGGCGGGCTTTATTGCCGTGTTTTGGAGATGAACCGCGCCTATCTCGCCGGCTGGACGCGCGCGGGGGAACCGCCAGAGGATTGAGCCGCGGCGCGGTGGAATGCTTGGGGCAACAGTTCACATCCGCAAGCGAGGTCACTATGGCATTTATTCACGGCGTCGAGGTCATCGAGATCGATGCAGGTCCACGTCCCATCCAGACGGTCAAGTCGTCGGTCATCGGCATTGTGGGCACCGCGCCCGAAGCCGATCCTGATGCCTTCCCCCTAAACACGCCGGTCTTGGTCGCCGGCTCGCGTAAAGAAGCGGCCGGTCTGGACACCGTCGGTACCGCGCTTGGCACCTTGCCGGCCGCGATGGACGGCATCTTCGACCAGATCGGCGCGGTCGTCATTGTTGTGCGGGTTGAAGAGGGGGCTACTGAAGCTGAAAGCCTCGCCAATGTGATCGGTGGCGTGAACGCGGTTGATGGCAACTTTGAAGGGGTGCATGCCCTGGTCGGGGCCGAGAGCGTCGTCGGGTTTTCCCCGCGCATCTTGATCGCGCCTGGCTTCACCCACCAACGCCCCGAAGGCAACGCCAACCCGGTCGTTGCGGAGCTGCAGGGCATCGGTGACCGTCTGCGCGCTGTCATCATCGCCGATGGGCCCAATACCAACGATGCCGACGCGATCACCGCGGCAGGCGACTTTGGGTCGGATCGCATCTACCTGATTGATCCGTGGCACAAGGTCATGGTCGGGTCTGATATCGTGTCGGTGCCGGCTTCGTCCCGCGTTGCCGGCTTGATTGCCAAGGTGGATAACGACACCGGGTTCTGGGCATCGCCGTCCAACAACCTGCTGGGCGGCGTGATCGGGACTAGCCGGCCGGTTGACTTCAAGCTGGGCGATGCGAGTGCGCGCGCCAATCTCTTGAACGAGGCCAAGGTCGCCACGACGATCCGCCAGAATGGCTACCGTCTCTGGGGCAACCGGACCCTGACCGATGATACCAAGTGGATCTTCCTCAGCGTTCGTCGCACGGCCGATATCATCAACGACTCGCTGTTGCGCGCCCACCTGTGGGCCGTCGATCGGGGCATCACCAAAACCTACGTCTCGGACGTCGAGGAGAGCGTGAATGCCTACCTTCGGGATCTGGTCGCTTTGGGCGCGATCCTGGGCGGGCGGTGCTGGGCCGATCCGGACCTGAACTCGGCCGCAAATATCCAGCTCGGCAAAGTGTTCTTCAACTTTGATTTTACCCCGGTCTATCCGGCCGAGCATATCACGTTCCGTTCGCACCTGGTGAACGACTACATCGAGGAGGTGTTTAACTGATGGCTGCTGAAGATATCCTGAAATATCTAAATCTGTTCGTTGATGGCCGTGGCCATGCGGGCAAGATCGAGGAATACAGCCCACCCGATCTGACGGTTTCGACCGAAGAGTTCCGAGGGGGCGGCATGGACGCGCCCATCGATCTCGACATGGGCCAAGAGAAGATGACCACGTCCTTCGTGCTCACGTCCTACGATCGTGATGTGCTCTCCCTCTGGGGCATCAAAGACGGCTCGGTGGTTCAGCTGACGGCGCGCGGGTCGCTTGAAAGCCTGGATGGCACCAAGACGGCCGTGGCGCATCACATGCACGGCAAGATCATCTCGGTGGCGCGCGGTACCTGGGGGTCGGGGGCGAAGCCGTCACTGACCTTCACGGTTAGCCTGCGGTACTACCGCGAGGTGCACGGTGGCGTCGATATCAACGAGATCGATGTCGTCAATATGGTGCGCAAAGTGCGCGGCGTGGATCAGCTCGCCGAGCACCGCGCAAACATCGGCCTGTAAGGAGCTTTCATGGACAATCAAAATAAGCCGGCTTGGCTAGTCGAAAATGACGATGGGTCGCTCACGATCAATTTTGAAAGCCGACCGCCGAAGATCGACGGGACGGAAGTTAAAAGCCTGAAGATGCGCGAGCCGTTCGTTGATGATCAGCTGGCTGCGGATTCTGCCGGGTCCAGCAGCGCGCTTTCTGAAATCGCGCTGATCTCCAACCTGTGTGAAATCTCACCGGAAGCGGTGCGCTCGATGACGATGCGCCAGTACAGCCGGCTGCAGACGGCGCTCTCGGTTTTTATTGGCTGACCCGTGAACAAGTCCGGGCGGGGTCACTTCGGCTCGCCCGGCACACCGGATGGGCCGAGCGTGAAATCATGGCCATGCCGGTCAGTCGTTTCATCTGGTGGATAGAGGGCCTTCCGAAGAATGAGTAAAAACCAACGCCTAAACGCAACGATCACGATCGGTTCGGTTCTCGAGCAATCGGTCAAGCGCAACATGGGCTTCCTAAAATCTGGGCTTTCCCAAGTCGGCGATGCGATCAAGGGTGTCGAGCGCCGGCAAAAGGAGCTCGATCGCCAGCGCAATGTTCTGCGAAAGCAGGGGCAGTCCGTTGAGCACCTCGATCGTGAGTATGAAAAGCTCGAGCGGACGCTTGTGGATCTGCGCCGCGCCCAGGAGCGATGGAACCGCGCGGCCGCAGCGTCGCGCCGTGTCGGGTCCACCTTTAGTAACATGGCATCCGGCATCGGCCGGAACGCGCGCCAAATTGCGATCGGCGCGACCTTGGCCGGTGGCGCGATCTTTGGCCTCGCCAATTCGACAGCGGATCTCGGGGATAACGTCGCCAAGACGGCCGACAAGCTGGGGATCGGCCTGGGCGCGCTGCAGGAGCTGCGCTATGCGGCCGAACGGTCAGGGGTCGCTACAGGCACTTTCGACGGCGCTTTGGAAAAAATGACCAAGAACATCGGTCTGGCGCTTGAGGGAACCGGTGCCCAGAAGGACGCCTTGGACGCCTTGGGGCTTTCAGCCGGCCAGCTCGCCAATCAGCTGCCAGAGGAGGCGCTGGCCTCGATCGCGGACAAGCTGCATGGGGTAGAGACGCAGGCAGAAAAGGCCGCGCTCGCAAACGATCTATTCGGGCGATCGGGTATCGGTCTGCTCAACATGCTGAAGGTCGGCTCTAAAGGGCTGACGCAGCTGCGCGAAGATGCGCGGCGCACCGGCTATGTGCTGTCGGATCAGGCTGCGCGGGATGCCGAAGTGTTCAAAGACACGCTGCTGGATACGCAGCTGGTGATGGCCGGCCTGAAGAATACGGTCGGCTCTGCACTGATGCCGGTGGTGACGCGCTCTATGCGCCGCATCGGCGACGCTCTGATCGGCAACCGGGCTGATGTGGAGCGGTGGGCGAACGGGTTCGCTGATGGCGCTGAGAGGGCGCTGCCAGTGATAGGCGAGGTTGCCGCGGGCATCGGTGCGATCGGGTCCGTGGTCTGGTCGGTCACCGAAGGCACGGCCGATATGATCGGCGGCTGGGAAAACTTCGGCATGGTGGTCGGGGCGGTCCTGGCGTCGCGCACGATCGTGCGTGTTGCCAAGTTCGGGGGCGCAGTGTTCAGCCTCGGCCGCGCCATGCTGTCTCTGGCCACAGCGTCGCCGATCGTCGTTGGGGCGATCCGGGCGATCGGGTCTGCCCTGGTCATGAACCCGATCGGGGCGGCGATCGCCGTCATCGCGGGTGGGGCCTATCTCATCTACTGCAATTGGGAGAGCATCGCGCCCTGGTTCAAGGGCCTATGGGGCGATGCGAAGGGGTACTTTCAGGGGTTCGGCAACTTCGTCGGTGGGGTCTTTTCCGGGGATATGGAGCGCGCCGAGAAGGGGGTGCGGGCAATGTGGAACGGCACCACGTCGTTCTTCGATCGGACCTTGAGCGGCATCGGTGACGTATTCTCGGCGACCTATTCAAACCTCATCAAGCCGGTCACGGATGCAATGGGGATCACGGGGCCAATCGAGGCGGCATGGCGGCAGGCTGGCAGCGTGTTGGGGCCAGTGCTGTCCGATATTGGGTCCTACTACTCTGGCTTGGGCGATGTGGTCGCTGGCGCCTTTTCCGGTGATATGCAGCGCGCGTCCGATGGGCTCGGGCGCATGTGGAAATCGGCGCAGTCTGTCATGGACGGGATCCTGGGCGGCATCGGCAACAGGTTCAGGTGGATCTATGAAAATTTGATCAAGCCGGTGACCGATGCGATGGGGGTGACCGCGCCGATCGAGCGCGCCTGGTCGACCCTTTCCGGTGCAATCGACACGACGCTCAGTGCGATCGGGTCCGTCTTCGACACGACCTGGTCTGGGCTGGTGAAGCCGGTCATCGATGGGCTGGCTGCGACCGGTGGCATCGGGGCAGCGTGGGAGGCGGTCAAAACCGCCATTGATCCTGTGCTGACCTGGATCGGTGATAAGTTCACCACGCTGATGGCCTTGATCAAACCAGTGATCGAGGCGTTGAAGTGGGGCTATGAGAACGCGCAGCGCGCCGGCAATGCGATCGGCTCGGCCGTTGGGTCTGCGGTGGCCACACGGGTTGAGCCTGGCAAAGTCTCGGGGCTCGGCAACACAGCGTCAAATGACAACGCGGCACCGATGACCAGCTCGGCCGCAGAGAAGCTATACGGAATCAAACCGCAGAAGAACGCCTTGGGCGGACCCTTCCGTCCTGGCTGGCACCTGACGGGCGAGCTCGGTCCGGAGCTCAAGTTCGAGAACCGCTCGGGGTACGTGGCGAACAATCGCGCTATGCGCCAGCTTGCCGGCTATGCCGAACGTGTCGGCTCTGTGTTCAGCCCGGCCGCGCGGTCGGTGAAAAAACAAGGCGCGCGTGTTCTGGATATGGTGCGCGGAAGCGGCGGGGTCGCGCGGCCGGTCAGCAATCGCGGTGTAATGCCTGATAATCTGGGCCGCGGCAGCCCGAGGGTAAGCATTCCAGCGCAGCCGGCACGTCGCAGCAGCTCGGCCGCGCGGCCGGTCAGCGGAAGAGGTGCCCGTGTCCTGGATAAACTGCGTCGCAGCAGCCCGCGGGTGGGTATTCCTGCGCTGCCGGCACGGCGCATGGGATCCGCTCCGCTCACCTCGAGTGAACGCGGTCAGTCGCGCCGTCCCGACGTGGACGGCATGATGGCGCGCATCGAGGCCGTATTCTCCCAGACGGCCGCGCCGGCACTGGCAGCAGCTCCTGCGCAGGCATCGCAAACCGTCACCAACCACTACACGATCAACGCGCCTGGGGCTGACGCTCATGAAGTCTTGCGGCTCCTGAAGCGTGAGGAACAACGCAACGTCGGCAACGGTCTATTCGATCGCGCGCCGGCCACGGGGCCGTTTGGGAGATAACGATGGCAGAAGTCATGATGCAGCTCGGGTTCTTCCAGTTCTCCCTAGATAACGCAGCCTACCAGCGGCTCAGTCGATCGGCTGAGTATCGGTGGGCCCGTCAGGCGCGGATTGGGACCAATGATGCGCTGCAGTTCACCGGCCTGGGCCCGGAGACTGTGGAGCTCGAGGGGGTGATCTATCCCCACTTCCGGGGCGGGCTGAAGCAGATCGATAAGATGCGCACACAGGCCAGCCTTGGGCTGCCACTGCCCTTGGTGTCTGGCATCGGTAAGGTGCTGGGCCTGTGGGTCGTGGAAGGCGTCACCGAGGGGCAGGAAGTCTTTGCCTCGCAGGGTATCCCGCATCGGCAAGAGTTTACAATGAGGATGGCAAGATATGACGGCGGTGTCCGATCTCTACTTCGTTTCTTCTGAGGGCGATGTCCTGGACCAGGTCGTGGCCGCGCATTACGGGGACACCCTGGGCGGCAAGGTCGAGGCGGTTCTTGCCGCTAACCCAGGTCTAGGCGCGCTGGGCGCTGTGCTCGAGCATGGCGTCCGGATCCTGCTGCCGAATCTGGACACCTCAGAGCCTTTTGAAACGGCACAACTATGGGGTTGATGGATTTTCGGCCGTTGGTGCAGGTCACGATCAACGGGGTGCCGCTGTCGGGCTTCGTGTTCTCGCAGCTGAGTTCGGTGCGCGTGTCCGATACGGCCGGCTTCATATCGGACACCGCTGAGATCACCTTCGCCAATACCTCGCCTCTGTCGCGCTTTGCCATGCCGGAGCCGGGGGCCGAGGTCGCGATCGCCCTAGGGTATCTCGGGGCGTTCTTGCAGATGGGGCTCTATATCGCCGATGAGGTTGAGGAGAGCTCTCCCCCTCGCATGATCACGGCCGTGTGCCGTGCCAAAGCGCAAGGCGAGACACAGAGCGGCTTTGCCCCGATCAGCCAGCAGAAGTCGCGGTCGTGGCCAGCTGGCATGTCGCTGAAGGCGATCGCCATCACCATTGCAGGCGACAACGGGCTCGAGCCGGCCGTGACCGAGGCCGCGGGCTCTATCGTGCCTGGGCACATCGATCAGCTGGATGAAAGCGACCTGTCGGTTCTGACGCGGATTGCGGTGCTGCATGACCTCGTCGCGAAACCGGCCGGTGGCGTTCTCTATGTCGGGCGCAGAGCAGAGGGGGTGAAAGCCTCAGGGCAGCCCACTGTCACAGTGGTGCTGCAGGAGGCTGATGTCACCCGCTGGTCAATGCGCCGGGGGCTCAGTGAGGCGACCGGTACAATCATCGCCACCTATCGGGATCTCGAGAAGGCCGAAGATGTCGAGGTGAAGGTCGGGGACGCGGAGCCGGTGCGCAGGCTGCGTCAGCGCTTCCGCTCTGAGGAAGAGGCGCGCGCCGTCGCCACGGCCGAGTTGCGCCGTGCCGGCCGCGCAAAGGAGACGCTAGAGGTGGAGCTGCCGGGGAACCCCTCAATCGCGGCCGAGGGGCGCTTGATCCCGATCGGGTTCAGCGCGGCTGCATCCGGCGTTTGGGTTGTGAAAACGGCGACACATGAAGTCTCCGAGGGGGGCTATCGCACGATGGCCCAATGCGAGCGGCCGGAGTAGGGAACCCGCCAGAGGCTCCTAAGCGTCCCCAAGGGCATCTTGGCTTGAAATGTCTGCACCTGGAGCCTGTCTGCATGTCTGAAGAAGAAACCCCGCGCGCGGGGCTGATCAACTGGTCGGAGTGGCGAAAGGATGGCGGCAAGTTCTTTCGCATTACCGTCATCGGAGCGTTCGCCGCATGGATCGGAGCGTATGTGCCCGTGATCAACGAGCTAGTATTTTCGCCCTGGCGTTTGGGGGGGAAGGTCGATGCCAACACTGCGACGCTCGCGCACCTGGTCCAGGATGTGAAAATTCTGCAGCGGCCCGATGTGATCTTCCGGATATCGCGATCCCAAGTGCATGGGCCGAGCTGTGGTGGTGGGAGAAGCTGTGCCATCGAGATTGAAATTGAACGGACAGAGGCGGGCCGAAATTGCCAGGTTGTTTCTGGTCAAACGCGATATTCGTTCCGGAATCCGCGCAACGACGCCAGCCTATTTGTGAGCCTTGATCGACCGGTCCAAAGTCAGAATGTGGGTTCTAAGCCGATAACGTTTCAGTATCAGGTCACCGCGCCATATGGGCTCGAGCCTAACGCCGAGTTCTGTTTGGAGCCGCTCTACACGGGCTGCCCTGGTATGTCTGACGGTGATTCTCCAATCAGGGCCACGCGCAGTTGCACTGCCATACCGGTGGGTGGTTGAGGAATGGGACTTTTGTGATGAAGAAATAAATCACCTTTGACCCCCTCTAAGACAAATAAAATTTTGAGCGGTCAACTTTTCCTCCATATTTAGGGAGTTTTCGACCTCATCAAACAGGCGCATCGCGTTGATTGTTTCTAAGGAGCCAACATTGATGCGGGAGAATAAGCAAGTTGCCGCAATCTCAGGCGAGTGCTAGCATATCAAAATTCATAGTCTACTTGGGAAGGGTAACTTGATGCTTTTTAGAGTTCTGCCTTGGAGTGTTGTTGGTCTGATGGCCGCAGTTGAAGCATCGGCCGGGGCCCTTCCGGCACCTTTGCCGATTGCCGGGGCAGCGGGGCCGTTGGGCCTAGCAGTTGCTGTAGTGGGATATGGTGCGTACCGTATTTTTGCAAAACGCCAGGATAAGTGATTTTTATCCGAATAACCTAATGCAGAAGATACTTCGTTGCCCCGAATAAATGCACAGCGATCTGATATCTATTTGGGTCTTCTTCTCGTTGTCTTCATCAACGGCATTATAGTTCAATCTTTTGGGGATGGTCTGCTTAACTTAGTAATTTCTGTCCTCAATACCAATCTATTCCTATTATTTGCATTCTACGCACTATTTGATCTCTTGGTCGAAGGAAAAGATGATTGCGGCTCAGGGGTAGCTGACTACCTGATCTGCATAAGTGCGTTACTCAGTCTCTTGTTCTTTGGAAGAATGGGAATTTCCCATGATGTAGGGCTCGTTACCCTTGCGTTGGCAGCGCTTTTTTGGTTTCGAAGAGACGTTGGGAATAGCAAATATATAGCAGTTATATGGTTTGCTCTTACTTTGAACTTGTTGATTGCGCCATTTCTGTTTCAGCTCTTCAAGGGGTTTATCCTGGTCGCAGAGGTCGAGTTCGTGGCGCACTTGTGGAGACTTTTTGGATTTGATGTTTGGTCTGACGGCCAACTTCTTGTGCTAGATCATGGTATGAAAATCCGAATGATTGGTGCCTGTTCTGTATTTACCAATCTATCATTTGGGTTTCTTTGTTACGCAACAGTTAAGGCATTTAACCGCAAGCAAATGGTATACTCAGATGTTATTATGGTCGGGACACTCATCGTGCTCTTGGTTCTAGGTAACACAATTCGGATCGGATTAATGCTGCCGAGTCTAGCCGATTACGAGTTCTGGCATCACGGCTTTGGTGCTACAATTTTTGGTTTAGTTCAGTTTTCTATTATTGCTTCCGTTAGCTATTTCAGTATTCCTACCGGTAAACTGAATCGATGAGACGGATTTCAATTATTGTAATATTTTTGGTTGCCGCGGTTTATATTGCAAATGTGCGATTGCATGCAAAATCTCTGAAATCTGATTTTGATACCAGTTCTAGTTTTGAGGATGCCTATCTTTCTCTAATAGCTGAGGCAGGTGGATCGATCTTGGATATTGATCCGAACGACAGACGTTCCGGAGATAGAAGTGTTCGCTTCAAGGTGATGGAATGTCCCTATCCCTATGAAATATTTGAACAAAGAATCGTCTTGAGCTTACCCCATCACGTAAATATGCCGCCGCTGAGCGATATGCTCATGAGAGTCATTTATTACGACGAGGTTTGGGGTGAGTGGAACCGAGCGCAAAACACTCTTAAAACTATAACGGTGAGCATAGCTTCTGTGTTCAATCGGACTGCTTTCCATGACAACATGGAGGCTCTGCTGCTCTTCATCCCCGATGGTTGCGACGACCTTGCAGGGGTTGATTGGGCTCAAGCGTGGACATATCGCTAGCTGGAAGCTGTTTGATACGGAGGCCTCTGTAGGTTGTGATCATTTTATTTCTAGTTCTTTTTGCCTTAGCTATTGGCTGGATTGAATACAGTTCGCTAGACACCGCTCTTCGGTCCTCAGCACGAAAGCGTTGGCCGGCACATTTCGGTTTGTTTGCAATATCGATTGCGATCCAGATTAGCCTTCCGATAAGCGCAGTATATTCGGCGATGCTGGCAGAAACGCACTCCTATGGTTTATTTAATTGGATTAAAGTACCATTTGCATTCGAGGCGTTTCTCAGTGTCAGCGTGATGAGCTTTACCTATTATGCGCTTCACTTTGCGATGCACAAGGTCCCCCTATTATGGCGGCTGCACCGGGTACACCACAGCGACTACAACCTTGATATATCCACCACATATCGGACACATCCACTCGCCGTCGCACTCACGCTAGGCATCGCATTTCTTGTGGTTAGTGTCATTGGAGCCGCCCCCCAAATCGTGGTCTTCTATATTAGCTTTGTTGTGGTTGTAGACGTTTTGCACCATTCTAGTATCCAGTGGCCTTCGTTCATGGAGCGTGGCATGGGCAAGCTTCTGATCACACCCTCTCAGCATCATATTCACCACTCAGATTTTCATCGAGAAACTGATACAAATTTCTCCGCAGACTTTTGCTTCTGGGATAAGCTTTTCGGGACATTTCAGGCGGATCCATTGAGAGAAAAAGCAGACTTTAAGTATGGTTTAAAAGAGGTTTCTGCGAAGGATGCAGCCAACCTAGACGCAATCCTGTTATCGCCCTTCTTTGATAAAAAGCGCGGGCCATAGCATCGGAGCTCAAATATTTCTGCTCATAGTCGGTGCTGGCAGCGTGTATCGGGCTGCCACACATTCTTGATACGTTTCCGATATGTTCTCCCGGTTTGGTGCACAAAAAACCGTTTAAAATCAGTCAAAAACGTTCGGATTGCAAATCCGTGTACAGGAGTTCGATTCTCCTACTCGCCTCCACTATATTTCCCTCTCTAAATTATGTTTCTCACAGGCTGGTCGCGCGTGGCATGCGTCGTGGCTATGGCATCCTCTATGTTTTAACCGTATTATCCGCCAAACACGGAAAATTGCGCCTATTGACCCGACTGGCCGTTGCCCGGCGGGCGGTGATGTGGCATCTCACGAGACAAATAACTGAACGAAAGAGTTTAGCTGATGACAGATTTCACAGCCCGCCGCACCATGATGGTTGATACTCAGGTGCGCCCTTCGGATGTTACCAAGTTCCCGATCATTGATGCGATGCTCAAGGTGGCGCGCGAGGATTTTGTGCCGGTGGCCCGCCGCGAGGCAGCTTATTTGGGCGAAAACATCAGCTTGGGCGAAGGGCGCGTGCTGCTTGAGCCGCGGACGCTGGCCAAGATGCTGGACGATCTTGGGGTCGAGAATGACGAGCTGGTGCTCGATATCGGCTGTGGATACGGCTATTCCTCTGCCGTGATCGCACATATGGCCGAAGCGGTCGTTGCCGTCGAGGATGACGAGCAGATGGCGAAAGAAGCGCAGGAAACCCTGATCAACGCGGATATCGACAATGTCATCGTACACCACGGCCCGCTGGCTGAAGGGGCACAGCAACATGGGCCCTATGATGTAGTGATCGTGCAAGGCGGCGTCGCCGACGTGCCCGAAGCGCTGCTGGCGCAGCTCAAGGATGGCGGGCGGATCGCTTGCCTGTTCATGGACGGCCCCCTCGGCGAGGTGCGTTTGGGCTACAAAAGCGAACGTGGCATCAGCTGGCGCAAAAGTTTCAACGCCGCCGCACCTGTCCTGGACGGGTTTACCCGCGCGAAAGAATTCCAGCTTTAAGCTATCAGAACTGCTGCAGATGACGGCAGATGCAGTGACACCGATGGAGTGTGAAATATGATGAATACGGGCAAGATGCGGTCCGTCCGCAGCATGATCGCGGCGTCCTGCGTCGGTTTGGGGCTGCTGGCACCGATGGCCACACAGGCAGAGACGTTGGCCGATGCGCTGGTCGGGGCCTATAACAACTCGGGCCTGCTGGACCAGAACCGCGCCGTGTTGCGCGCCGCAGACGAAGATGTGGCGATCGCGAAATCCGCGCTCAAGCCGGTGCTGCAGTGGACGGGAAACTTGACGCAATCCTATAACCGGTCGGTCAGCGGGGGCACCAGCACCATCCCGGCGGGTTTCAGAAGCTCTACCGATTCACTGACGACATCGGTGAACCTTGTGGCGTCGCTGCTGGTCTATGACTTCGGGTCGTCGCGCTATTCGATCGAGGCGGCAAAAGAAACCGTGCTTGCCACGCGCGAAACGCTGGTCAGCGCCGAACAGCAGATTCTGCTGCGCGCGGTTGATGCCTATATGACCGTGATCCAGACGCAGCAGCTTGTCTCTCTGGCCGAGAATAACGTGCGGGTTCTGACGCAGGAATTGCGCGCCGCCCGTGACCGTTTCGAAGTGGGGGAGGTGACCCGCACCGACGTATCGCTGGCTGAAGCAGAGCTGGCCGCCGCACGCAGCAATCTTGCCGGTGCGCAGGGCGATTTCATCAGCGCGAAAGCCTATTACAAGGTGGCCGTGGGGCGCGAGCCCGGTCGTCTAAGCCCGCCACCAAGCCTGCCGAAACTGTCCAACAGCATCGCGACGGCCAAGGCACTGGCGGTGCGTCAGCACCCCGATATCCTGACCGTCCAGCACCAGGTCGCGGCTGCCGATCTGCTGGTACGCAGCAACGAAACCGCGCTGAAGCCCAATGTCTCGGTGCAGGGGTCTTACGGTCTGACCGAGACGTTTGATTCCCAAGCCTCGACACGCAGCGGGTCGATCGGTTTTCAGATCGGGCAAACGATCTATCAAGGCGGTGCCTTGTCGGCCGGTGTTCGCAAAAGCCAGGCGCAGCGCGACGCACAGCGCGGCAATCTGCATGTGGTGGTTAAAGACGTGGAACGCGCGGTCAGCGATGCCTATGCCGGTCTTGCCTCTGCCCGGGCGCAGATCGAAGCCTCCCAGCGTCAGGTCCGCGCGGCACAGATCGCCTTTGACGGTATCCGCGAGGAAGCCAGCTTGGGCGCGCGCACCACACTTGATGTACTGGACGCAGAGCAATCCTTGCTCGACGCCCGTTCTGCCCGTGTGTCAGCGCAATCGCAGCTTTATGTTGCGGCCTATTCCGTGCTCTCCGCGACGGGGCAGCTGACCGCGCAGGACCTGAAACTGCCGGTGCAAATCTATGATCCATCCGCCTATTATAATATGGTTAAGGACGGCCCGACAAAATACTCCAAAGAGGGGAAGCAGTTGGATCGTGTGCTGAAGGCGCTGCAAAAAGACTGACATTTTCACCACCCCCATTGTGAGAAGCCAACCTTCGGGTTAGACTATTCGCGAAGAACGAGTGGTGATTAAATATGTCCGAAACCGTCACAAATGCAGAGGTCGAAGACGTGCTGTCTTCGATCCGCCGTCTGGTCTCAGAAGATCGCAAACCGGCGCAGAAGCCGTCGGAAGCGTCTGCGATTGAAGAGAAACTTGTGCTGACCCCGTCTTTGCGCGTGTCCAATGACGCGCCTGTGGCCGCCCCTCGGAAAGAGGCGAAGCCAGAGGCGGTTCAGCCCCGGTCGGCGTCCTATCAGGTTGCGATGCAGGACATGGATACGGACGTTGAGACAGGCGAGGCGGCGGATTTGTCCGCCTCGGATCGCAATCAAGTTGCCGAAGATTTTAAGTTTATTTCTGGACGCGAACCGCGTTTTCGCGCTCAGTTCGCCACGCCCGCAGGGGATGGCAAGCCGCAGGATACGGCCGAGCCGCCGCGCAAGCTGGCCTTTAGCGCGCCACGTGCCGCGGCATACTCCACCGATATGCTCAACCTTGGCTCTTCCGAGCTGGTCGATGACGTGCCACCGACGCCGGACCGGTTGAGCGCGAAAATCGCTGCCCTCGAAACAGCGATCAGCCGCATTCCCGAAAACTGGGAACCTGACGAGCCCGGCAAAAGCGATTATTCCGGCAGCGAAGACCCCGCGATGGCCTGGGAAGACGACGTTGAATTCGACGCCACCGGCGCGCCTGTGTCCGATGTCACCCAAAACGATGCGGAAGAGGACCTGCTGGACGAGGATATGGGATGGCACGATGCTGTCGACTCCCATGCACCCCAAGAGCGTGCCGAACCCCAAGACCGCGTAGTGGACGGCCCCTTTGCCGCCCGCGTGACCGCAGCAGATGCGACTGTGACCGATACCACCGACGCGCAGGTCGAAACGGCGCAGGATGATGATGCGACGCTTGGTTTCGGGCCGGATGAATATCTGGACGAAGAGATGCTGCGTGATCTGGTGTCCGAAATCGTCCGCACAGAGCTGCAGGGGGCCTTGGGTGAACGGATCACCCGCAACGTCCGCAAACTGGTGCGCCGTGAAATTCACCGCGCGCTGACGTCGCAAGATCTGGAATAAAGAGCTTTTGGCGCGAACGCGCATCTTAGTGGATAAAGGGGCAGGGCGTCACGCAAGCCCCTTGCCAGATGTTTTGCAGCTCAGGCCAAGACGCCGCCGCAACGTCCGCTTCGAGCCCGTAGTATCCGTTACCGTAACACTGTGCTATTGGTCAGCATGATCCGAAATCTTCAGAGACTCATCGAGCGCCAGATACAGAAGGCGAAGCTGCAAGGTCAGCTTGAAGGTCTTGAGGGCGAAGGCAAACCACTGCCTGATCGCTCAGCAGATGCTTTTGTGGATGCGGGAGAAGCTGCGGGGTTCCGGATTATGGCTCAAGCCGGTGTCGTGCCCGAAGAAATCGAACTCAAAAAGAAGATGGCTGCGCATCAGAGCCATCTTGCCACGCTTGCGAACGGGCCTGAACGGAAGGAAGCGATGGCTGAACTCGCTCGCCTTGAACTGCGATACAATATCGCTCGTGAAGCTCGCCAGAAGTTCATGCGCAGATAAATTCTACTCCCCATCTTTTTTGGAAAGCAGCGCGAGCACTTTTCCTGATCGCGCTGCCTCAGCGAACGCCAGCTTCGTCGCTACAACCTAGATTCAAGAACCCAGCACTCTCGCAGAAATTCGCCGCTGTCGGGAGTTTACCGTATCGGCGCAACGCATCAGGTAAGGGGCTCGGGTGTCACACCTTGCCCTTTATCGCATCAAGCGGGCGAAACGCTTTCCGGCAGAACACAATCGCATTTAGCCCCAAAAAAAACGCGGCCCGTGAGCCGCGTCTTTATGTTCAAACTTTTGGCAGTCTTCAGGCAGCTTCAGCCTGTTGTGCAGCGTGGCGACGCTCGGACTCTTCGCGGGACAGGGCGACAGAGGTACGGACACCTTTGCCAACGAAGTCCATCAGACCTTCGACAACACGCTCGTTGGGGTCGATGCCCGCGCAGCTCAATACTTCGCGGCCATCGCGGGAGCGAGCCCAACGGGCAATCTGTTCAGGACCGTTGCCGTATTTCTTGTCATCGGCAATCGCATCGTCCAATGCAGCCAGTACCACAGCTGCGAAAAGTTTGCGGGCACGGTTACCTTGTTCATTGTTAAAGGCAGTGCCATCAACGAAATCTTTCATCTCGTCGTCCTTTCTATTATTCTTGCTCTTGTCATTTAGGCGTGGGGTTCCTTATGACCGAAAGAGCTCGATTCGGATACACCTTTATTGCATAACACTCATGCATTTACTGCATGGCTTTCGCGGTTGCAGCATCGGGTGCGCTGTCTTGCGGGGGTCGACGTTGATATATATAGGTCGGTCCAATCTCTCTTCAACTTCATTGCTATGGTGCTGATACATGCCAAAGATTAACGGGAACGAAATTCGGCCAGGAAATGTGCTCGAGCATAACGGTGGTCTCTGGGCAGCGGTCAAGGTCGATCATGTCAAACCGGGCAAGGGCGGTGCCTTTGCTCAGGTCGAAATGCGCAACCTGCGAAACGGGTCGAAACTGAACGAACGCTTCCGCAGCGCCGACAAGGTCGAAAAGGTCCGGCTAGAGCAAAAAGACCAACAATTCCTGTATGAAGACGCAGGTATGCTGGTTCTGATGGACACCGAAACATACGAGCAAGTGCAGCTTTCAGCCGAGCTTCTGGGAGAGCGTCGCCCCTTCTTGCAGGACGGTATGATGGTTGTGGTCGAGTATCACGAAGAAGAGGCGCTGAACGCGTCCTTGCCACAAAAAGTAACCTGTAAAATTGTCGAAACTGAACCGGTCGTCAAAGGCCAGACAGCGGCGAATTCCTTCAAGCCAGCGGTGCTTGATAACGGCGTCAAAG
>Ga0208318_100062_pt1 | contig 46707 bp, 48 predicted proteins | sample Virmet3747_4435_FD_185739 | JGI IMG/M metagenome (GOLD analysis project Ga0208318, IMG submission 185739) | Marine viral communities from the Southern Atlantic ocean transect to study dissolved organic matter and carbon cycling - metaG... | ecosystem: Environmental > Aquatic > Marine > Oceanic ... | reverse complement strand
AGCCGGAAGCCATTCTGGTCTCGACCCGGATCACCCCGCACGGGCCAGAGCCGCGGTATTTCAACATATGGCCGGGCCTCTTCAAACATCATCTCGAGTTCGGTGACGGGCGCGATCTGCGCTTTGGCCCTGACTACAGCATTACCCTCGAGGAGCGCGGCTGACGTCATCGCCTTCGGTCGCGACGGCACAGCCCGGACGTCTGGCTGGACCTTCTACGGAGACCGACCTGCTTGGGCAGGGCTGGATGGTGACGCTGAGGCCGGGGTCGTATTGGCGTCTCGGGATGCCACCCCTCCTTCGGGTCGAGACGACATCCTCGACCTGATCCGCAGGACTGCTGCCCGCCACCAGAGCAACCATGCGCTCCGGAAGGTGGGTCTTGATGCAGGCCACTGGCTCGTCCTGTTCCGCGCCCTTATCGAGGCCGAGAGCAGCTACAACCCGACCGCCGTGAGCCCCAAAGGCGCCTATGGGCTCGGCCAGCTGATGCCAGACACGGCCCGCAGCCTCGGGGTCGATCCGCGCGATCCCTCTCAGAACCTCGATGGCGCCGCACGCTATCTGCTCGCGCAGATCGCCACGTTCAAGGACATCGATCTGGCGCTCGCAGCCTATAACGCCGGCCCGCACCGCGTGGTCGAGCATTCCGGCATTCCACCCTTCACCGAGACCCGCGACTACATCGCGCGCATCCACCGGATCCGGTCCCGACTCGCGGCTACACCTGTTTCCTCGCCGGACATCCGCGTCGCAGCCCGGGTGCCTGCGCGCGCTCCGGTCCTCATCGATCTTCAGTAAAACAAGGGAACTTCGCATGCTCAGACATCGCCTCAGCCGCCTCTTGCCCGTCGCCACAACCCTGGCAGCTTTCGCAACGCCCGCTTTCGCGCAGGACTTGTCACCGATCCAGACCATGCTGGAAACCGTCGAGGCCGCGCTGACCGGTCCGATCGGGATCGCGGTCGCCACGCTCGCGGTCATCGGCACCGGCTTCATGTGCATGATGGGGCGGCTGAACTGGGGCTGGTTCGCCTCGGTCATCATCGGGATCGTGCTGATCTTCTCGGCCGGCACCATCGTCGACGGCTTCTCCTGAGGTTGGAGAATAGAGTTGGCAGAACGATCCCCCCTTTTTCTGGGCCTCGCCCGACCGCCCAAGTATCTGGGCCTCCCTGTCGGATACCTCGTGGTACTGGCGACCGGGGTCGTTCTGCCGTTCATCTGGACCAAGTCGATGGTGTTCTTCCTGATCGGCCTTGTCGCCTATCCGATCCTCTGGTTCGTCGCTGACCGCGAGCCGCATTTCTTCGAAGTGCTGCGCGTCTCCTATGGATCAGTGCGCCCGACGAAGAACCGGGCCCTGCACGGAGGCGACAGCTTTGGCGCTTGATGCGGGCACTCTTTCCACTCACGGAACCGCTCTGCTTCAGGCTGGCGGCGGGGCGTTCGCGCGGGAGAGCTATCTCGCGGAGCATCTGCCGTATTTTGCGCTCGCGGAAGACGATGTCATGGTCCTGCGCGAAGGCGACCTCTTGGCGACCCTGCGCCTTGATGGTCTGAATCCGATGACCTCTGAGGACGCCCGGCTCGACGCGCTCAAACGCGCGGTCGCGGCCATCGTCGCCCAGACTGGCAGTGCCTTCGGCTTCTACATTCACCGGATCTCCGTGCCGCAGGATCTCGGGATGCGCCCCATCGAGGGAGACAGTTTCGCAGCCGCGATCGACGCGCGCTGGCAGGCCCATGTCAAAGACCTCTGCCCCGCCAAGCGCCAGCTCTATCTCAGCGTGATCCGGCGCCCCGACATTTCGGCTCGTATTCCGCTCCTCCGCGCGCTGGCCCGCAAGGCCTGGGTCAAGGACCGCGCGACGCGCCTGCAGGAGCTGAACGAGGTCATGGGCTTCTTCGAGGTGGCGCTTGCCTCGGCCAATCCCGTGAGGCTCACAAAGTCGGGCGGGGAGTGGCTGGGCTACCTCAACACACTGAACGCAGGCAGCTTCTCCCCGATCTCCTTCGGGCAAAGCACCCTGCCCCTCTCGCACACGCTCAGCAACTGCCGCGCGACCTTCGACGGCGACGTGGTCACCCTGACCGACGCCGTGACCGGCCAGGTCAAATACGGCGCTCTCTTCTCGATGAAGACTTATCCGGCGCTTACAGACGTCACGCTGCTCGACGCGCTCGACCTGCCGCTCGACATCGTACTGACGAACTCCTTCAGCCCGATCCCGAACAACATCATGGCTGAGCGCATCCAAAGGATCATCCGCCAGATGCATGCCTCCGACGATGCCGCCGTTTCCCTGCGCGAGCAACTCGGGCAAGCCGCCGACGATCAGGAAGCAGGCCGCATCGCCTTTGGCGACCATCACCTCTCGATCGCCGTCTATGCACCAGACCGCGACACGCTCGAACGGGCCGCCGCCCAGATCAAGCGCGTGGGCCAGGAGATCATGTCGGTGATCGTGCGCGAGAATATGGCATTGAAAGCCACCTACTTCGCGCAGTCCCCCGGCAACTTCGGCTACCGGGCGCGGAAGACGCCGATCTCCTCGATCAACTTCGCGGATTTCGCGGCACTTCACGGCAGCGTCGAAGGGCGCGGGCCGGATCAGTCGCCTTGGGGTCAGACCATTTCGGTCCTGCCGACGGTCGGCACCTCGGGTTATCGCTTCAATTTCCACGAGGCGGGCAGCCCGGGCAAGGAACCGACCGTCGGCCACACCCTCGTTCTGGGACGCACCGGCACCGGCAAGACGCTCACCACCGCCTTCCTCGCGGCGCAGGCGCAACGGGTCGGCGCGCGGCTCTTCTTCTTCGACAAGGATCGCGGCCTCGAGATGGCCGTGCGCGCCCTCGGAGGCCGCTACAACGAAATCCGGGCCGGTGTTCCCACGGGGCTGAACCCGCTTGCGACCGAGACCGATGAGCGTGGCCGCGCCTGGCTCTCGGACTGGCTTGCGACCCTTCTCACGCGCAATGGCACGCTCTCGGGCGAGCAATCCCGCCATATCCAGAGTGCCGTCGGGCAGAACGCCGATGCGGGCGCGGCGCTGCAACGCTTCGTTAGTTTCGAGACGCTGTTTCAATCGCTTGATGATGATGGCGAGTTGCAAAGCCGCGTCGCCGAATGGGCGCCGGGTGGGCGCTACGGTTGGGTCTTTGACGAGCCGGAACAGGGTGCCGGGCTTGAACTGGCCTCCGACATCATCGGCTTCGACATGACCGAAATCCTCGACATGACCACCGAGCGCATGGCGGTGCTCTCCTATATCTTCCGCCAGATTGAACGCGTGGTCGAGGACCGCCGCCCCACCATCATCGTCCTCGACGAAGCCTGGAAGCTCTTGGACGATCCCTACTTTGGGGCGCGACTCGAAAACTGGCTGGTGACGCTGCGCAAGATGAACTGCGTCGTCATCATGATGACGCAATATCCAAGCCAGCTGCGCGACAGCCGCGTCGGCAAGACCATCGTCGAGACAGTACCGACCCAGATCCTCTTCCCGAACGACCGCGCCACAATCTCGGATTACGATTTCCTCCGCGTGAACGCCAAAGAGGCGGCCCTTCTCGTCCAGCCCACCATCGGCCAGCGCATCGCGCTTGTGCGCTCGGCGGGCGACAGCGTCTTCGTCGACGCCGATCTCTCCGCGCTTGGAGACCTCCTTCCCATCCTTGGCGGCGGTGCCACCGGCGAGGCCCGCGTGCCTGCCGATTGGCGCGCCAATCCCGATTTCTGGAGACATGTGATATGAGTTCAAAACCCCTCCTGGCGCTTTGCGCTGCCGCAAGCCTGCTGTCGGCTTGCGAAAAGTACACCGAGAAAACCTCGCCCTGCTTCGGTCGCAATGGCGAGCCGCAGGTGACCCGGTCCGCGCTTTCCTTCTCGACCATGGGCGCAGCGGTTCAGGAGACGGACAAGCCCGACTGCACCTTCGAGCCCCTGCCCCGTCCGGAATGAACCGCGCCGCGATCATATCCGCCGGGCTTTGCCTCGGCCTCGGTACCCTGCCCGCGCATGCCCAAGGGGTTCCGACGCAGGACAATTCCGCGATCGGCCGCGCCATCGCACGGGTGACGGCATTGGCCGAGGATCTGGGCGTGCAGCAGGACAAGGACCGCACCGAGTCCACGCTGGCCGACGTCCAGGCCGACCAACTGCGCGTCCTCGAGGAGATGACCGCCGCGATCACCGGCCCCGGCTTCGATATCCGCGCGCTCGAGGGCAATGCGGATTTCGGGGTGGCGGCGGTCTACCCGAACACCGATGCGAGTCCGATGGTGAGCCGCCTTTTTGGCGAGGGCCGCGAGACCGTCGAGATGATGATCGTCGAGGTCGCGGGCGAGTTCGCAGGCGCGCCGGGTGTGGCCCGCGCCGGCCTCTCCGCCACCCAGTGGCGCTGCCTCTTCCAGGCCCTGATCAAGCAGGAGAGCCGCTTCAACGTCGCCGCCGAAAGCCCGGTCGGCGCCTATGGGCTGACCCAGCTCATGCCTGGAACCGCGTCTGACCTCGGCGTCGATCGCTATGATGTGAAGGACAACCTGCGCGGCGGCGCGCGTTACATCACCACGCAGTTGGGCCGCTTCGGCAACATCCCCCATGCGCTTGCGGCCTATAACGCCGGACCGGGCCGGGTCATCGAATATGGCGGCGTGCCGCCCTTTGCCGAAACCCAGGGCTACGTGCGCAACATCTCGAAGTTCTACAACGAATACCTGGCTGTCGTTGGCGGCGCCGACGCGCTCGGGACGCTCTCGCCCTCGGATTTTGCACTGGCCGAATATGCCAGCATCTCCGAGGCAGGCGTCTATTACGCCGCCGATAGTTCGGCAACGACCGAGCAAGTGATCAACCGCCTCCGCGCGATCATCCTGCAGATCGATGCGCAGCCCAATGCCAAGGCGGCCTGGGAACTCAACACCTACGCCAAGGCCGAGATCGCCCGCATTCTCAATCTTCGTGTCCGGCTGATGGCCGCCAACCAGCAGCGCGAGGCAGCCTACGCGCAGCACCTCGTCGCCGACCGATTGGCCGAGCGCGACTTCATGCAAATGGGAGTTCCCGAATGAGACAGCTTCTCCTGACCGTAGCGGCGGTCACCACACTCGGGTTTACCTCGCCTGCAACGGCCCAGGGCGTACCAACCTTTGATGGCTCGCAGCTTGGTCAACTCGTGGCCCAGCTCGAGCACATGGCCGAGGACCTGAACGTCCAGATGCAGCAGCTTGCGACCATGCGGTTGGAACTGGAAACCCAGCTGTCACAGCTCACGAACCTCGAGGCGCAACTGACCTCGCTCATTGAAGGCAGCGGACTTGGTGAACTTTTCGCCACCGTCGAAGAGTTCCGCGCGCTCCGCGGCAAGCTAGTCGCCCCCCTCAACACCGCGCAGTCCTTGGCCAGCGGTGATTTCCTGAGCGGCTTCAATCCCGGCGCGGAACTCTCGGCCTCGGTCGAGCGCGTCCTTTCAGGCAGCGGCTTCACCTCGGAACGCCTGAGCACGCTCTCGGGATCGGATCAGCCCGCCGACAACCGCATCGCCGCTTCCGCCGGGGCCAGTGCCATGCTGTCCGTCGCCGCGCAGGAAAGCCACGAGGAGGCAGGCCAAAGCCTCGAGCGGCTCGAGACCATGGTCGGGCTCATCGATGATCAGGACGGTCTAAAGGCCGCTGTCGATCTCAACACCCGCGTCACCGCCGAGCTCGGCATCATCCTGACCCAAATCTGGCGGCTGGAAGCGGCGCAAGGCGTCAGTGCCGGCCAGCTTGGCGTCGTCGATGCCGCGACCCTCGCGGATGAGCGCAAATTCCGCTCGATGGCGGTGGACCCATGAGGCAAACCATGACTCACAGCTTGGCATCAATTCGGTCTCTTTGCTTCGCCGCACTTGTCGTGAGTACCCTGCCCAGTGTTGCGTTGGCCCAGACCCCGAGCACAGATCCCTCCGGCGACACGACCTTCAACTCGATGGCCATCGCGCGGGACCAGGCCGACGCATGCCGGGTCCCGAAACCGCCCATCGATCTGGCCGAGACCGCATACCTTCGCAATGGTTACCGCGCGATTCTGCGTATCCTGATCGCTGAAGAGGCGCTCGCCTCGGAGAGCTGTACCTGCCTGCTGGGCGACTTCACCTGGGACCAAGCGCTTGACGCCATGCCCCGGTTCCAGACCTCGGACAACCCGCGTCTGCCGTTCAAGGTGCTCGATCTCTACGCGCAGGCCGACGCGCTCGAGGCTCAGGTCGTGGAGGTCTGTGCGGAATAGATGGGAGTAATTCGCGACATACTGGGACAGGTCGACGCCGCGGTAGACACTGTGGCGCAGGACGGCTTTGTCTCTTCGGCAGGCGCTGTCGGCGACGTGATCTCGGCCGGGGCCGCGCTCCTCGTCGTGCTCCTCGGGATCAACGCGGTCATGCAACTCCGCCCCCTGCCCTTCGGCACCGGCTTTGCCTTCGGGATGAAGGTGGCGCTCGTGGGCATATTCGCGCAGAGTTGGGATAATTTCAGCGTCATCTATGACATCGTCACGCGCGTGCCCGACTCCGTCGGGGCCTCGATCCTCGCGCTCACCGGCTCGGGCGATGAGGCCGGGGTCTATGAGAGCCTCGACAACATGGTCGCCCGCATCACCGCCTATGGCGACACGATCGGCGACCGGGCGGGCTGGGTCTTCGGGGCGGTCCTGGGCGCGATCTTCTTCGTCCTTTCAGCCGTCTTTGCCGCCGTCACCGCCGGGATCATCGCCTTCGCCCGCATTGTGTTCGCGCTGATGATCGTGATCGCCCCCTTCATGATCGTGACTTCGCTGTTCAAACCAACCCAGTCGCTTTTTGAGGCCTGGACCCGCGCCACCATCGGCTATGCGCTCATGCCGGTCGCCGCCGCCGGGGCCGCAGGCATCATTGTCGCCATCGCCGAGGCCATCGGGGACGCCTCCGCCGATCCGGGTGATGTCGAGACCGTCAGCCTCATCCTGCCCTTCCTCGTCATCCTGATCCTCAGCGCCGGGATCATGGCCTCGGTCCCCTACATCGCCTCCAACCTCACCGGCGTCGTGGGCATTGCCTCCAACGCCGTGGGTCTGACCGGCCTCGCGCGTCAGGGCTTCGTGAACACGCGCCAGTATGGCACCGGCGCGACCTCCCGCCTCGTCACCGGCAAGTCTCCGCACGAGCTGAACCAGATGGCCAATGCGGGCGTGGTCAAAACCGGCGAGATGATCCGGCAAAGCCCCGGCGCGCTTCTCTCCGCCGCCAAGGCCTTCCGCAAACCCTGATGTGAAAGACGATTGACTTGAAGAAGCTTGTGACCAGTTCCCCCGCGCCCGATCGCGATGCTTTTGAGGCGGATTTCATCTACGGGCCAAGACGGCGCGAGCGCTTCGCGTGGTTGGTCGCGGCGGCCGGTGTGCTGGTCGGCGTGACCGGCATGGTCGCCGGCGCGAGCCTCTTTCCGCTCAAGACGACCGAAACCTTCGTGGTCGTGGTCGACAAGGAAACCGGCGAAATGGACCGGGTCGCCGCCGTCCAGGCGCTGACACTCTCGGAAAGCGATGCCATCATCCAGGCCAATCTCGTGGCCTATGTCGATGATCGGGAAACTTATGACCTGACCGATGGCGAGCAACGCATCAACTCGGTGCTCGACCGTTCGGATGGCGACGCCGCGCGCACGCTGCGCGATCTCTGGTCCTCCACCAACGAAGACTACCCGATTACCGTCTATGGCCGTGACGCCAAGATCGAGGTGGTGATCAAGTCGGTGAACCAGATCGAGCGCGGCGTGGCCCAGGTCCGTTTCACCCGCACGCTGCGCCGTCCCCGCGATACCCGCACCGTCACTCGGTCTTACGTCGCCACTGTCGGTTACGACTTCCAACCCGAAACCCGCCAGCGCCTTCAGGACGTCTGGGCCAACCCCTTGGGCTTCGTGGTGACCTCCTACCGCGTCGACGCCGAGACCCTGGAGAACTGACCTAAATGAGATCTCTACCTGCGCTCCTCCTGGCGCTTGCCATGCCCGTTGCCGCATCCGCCGAAGCCACGCCACAAGGCGGCCCGCTCGATATCCGCATCCGCACTGCCGTCTACAATGAAAACCAGGTCTACCGGATCGAAACTGACTTGCGGCATTCGACCACGATTCATTTCGGGGCCGGGGAGAGGTTCGAGGCGGTCATTGTCGGCGACACCGAGAGCTTCCAGGTCGATCCGATCCCCGAGCTCGGCAATGTTCTCACGATCAAACCGCATGTGGCCAATGCCTCGACCAACATGACGGTGATCACCAACCGCCGCACCTATTCCTTCCACCTGCGCGAGGGTTCGATCCCGAACCGCACTGGTATGTTCTTCGAGGTGCGCTTCCGCTACCCCGACGAGGAACGCCGCGCGGCGGGTGCCACCCAGCCCAAGGGCTATGAGGCTCCGCGGAACTACAACTACCGCGTCTCGGGCGAAGGTGATTTCCGCCCCAGCCATATCTACGACGACGGGCGCTACACGTATTTCGTCTTCCCGGAGAACAGTCGCCAGCCCGCCCTCTTCAAGGCCGATGACCAGGGTCGCGAGCGGACGGTCAACTGGACCCAGCAAGGCAACACGGTCCGGGTGCTCGGGGTGAACACTTACTGGACGCTGCGCATCGGCGACGAGGCGATCTGCGCCTGGCGCGACGAAAGCGCGATCTACGTGAGCAACTGACCATGGCCGATCAAACCCCTCCCGATCTGCAGGACCGCCTCGACCAGTTCAACCAGCGTGGAAAATCCGGACGCCGGGGCAACAGCCTCGGGGTCGGTGCGCTCGCCGCGGCCCTCGCCCTTGGCGGCGCCGGGGTCGCGTATTTCCTGGCCACTGGTCTGCAGGAAGGTGACAGCGCACTTGAGACCTCCGATGTCGAGACCTTCCAGGACCGCCGCCCCGGCACCGGCGGGCGGCTGGAATTTCCGCCTGACGAGACCGAGCAACGGGTCAACGACGCGCTGATCGCCGTCGAGGAAGCGCTCGAGGTGCCTGCGGCGCCAGCACCTGAGCCGAGCGCCGAAGTGTTGGCCGAGATCGCCAAGCTGCGCGAGGCGCTGGCCGCCAGCCAGGCCGCCCGCAACTCGGAAATCCAGTCCGCCGTCTCAGATCTTCGGGAAGCATTCGACGAGCAAAAGGCCGCGCTCGAAGCAACGCTCGCCGCAAAGGAAACCGAGCTGGCCAATCTGCAGCGCCAGACCGAGACCCGCATCGAAGGTTTGCAGGCCATGCTGGATGCCGAACGCGCGCAGCGCGAGGGGCTCGAGGCCGAGCTCGACCGCGAGGGTCTGATTGCCGATCAGCGCCTTCTCGAAGAACGCCGACGCCAGGAAGAGGAGCAGCGCCAGCGCGAGGCCGAACAGGTCGCCAAAGAGCTTCTGACCGCGCAAATCAAATCCCCCGCCGTGGTCTACGCTGACGGTCCCCGTGGTGGCCAAAGTGGCGCGGCGGTCGCCGATCCTGCTGCCGCTGGAACCGGGGGCCCGGTACTCTCGGGCAATGAGGCGTTCCTGCAAAGCGCGCGCCCACTCGAAGTGCAAGAAGCTGCCCGCCTCACCCATCCCGAACGCACGCTGACGCAAGGGTCCGTCATCCAGGCGGCGCTCCAGACCGCTATAAACAGCGACCTGCCGGGCTCCGTGGTCGCGGTCGTCTCCGAGCCGGTCCCGGCGTTTTCCGGGGACCGGATCCTGATCCCCCGGGGCTCCCGCCTTTTTGGCCAATACCGCTCCGACATCGAGATGCACCAGAAGCGCATCCTGATCCTCTGGACCCGCGTCCTGACGCCGGACGGCACCTCGATGGAAATCGCCGCCGTGGGCGGGGACCAGCTTGGCCGCTCGGGCCTCACCGGTCTCGTCGACACCAAGTTCGCCGAGCGCTTCGGCGGGGCGGCGCTGATTTCCGTGATTGGGGCGGCACCGGCCGTCGCGGCCGAAAGCAGCAACAAGGAGACGACAAGCATCGTCCTGGGCGATGTCGGCAGCGACCTTCAGGATGCGGTTGGATCCGTCATTGCCGATCAGGTGTCGATTGCGCCGACGATCTATGTCGATCAGGGGGCCTCGGTTACCGTGCTCGTGGACCGGGATGTGGTGATTTACTGATGGAGCAGGCGTCACCAGCTTCATACCTCGAGCGCTACCTCGACCCGTTCCGCGACCTGCTGAGGCGCGACGACGTGGTCGAGATCGCGATCAACCCGGATGGCAAGGTCTGGCTCGAGGTCGCGGGTGACGCCACCATGCGCCACGAAGGTCAGACCGTGGATCGGGCCACAGCCCTCAACATGGCCCAGACCATCGTCGGCGACGCCAAGGCCCGCGTCTCTGAAAAGAACCCCCTCGTCTCCGGCAAGGTGGAATATGCGGGCCGCCCCCTCCGGGTCCAGGTCGCCGTGCCGCCTGCCATCGATCGCGGGGCATCGATCACGATCCGTCTCTTTGCCGCGGGCAGCGCCCGGGATTGCGCCCCCGCCTATCTCTTCGGCAAGGCGGTCTCGCTCGATGCCCTCCGCGCCGAGAAGATGAAGAACATTGCCACACTCGCCGAAGAGAACCTAGAGGCCGCGCTGCAGACCCTGGTCGAGGCACGGCTCAACGTCCTGATCAGCGGTGGTACCTCGACCGGCAAGACCACCTTCGCCCGCCACCTCCTGACGCATGTCAGTGAGGACGAAAGGCTGATCACCATTGAAGACGCTTTTGAGCTGTTCCCCGGTCAGCCGAACACCGTCGCCCTCTTGGCCGACCGCGGCGCTGGTTCACAACGTAGCGCCAACGCCCTTCTGCAGGCCTCCCTCCGCATGCGCCCCGACCGGATCATCGTCGGCGAGTTGCGCGGGGCCGAGGCCCTGACCTATCTCGAAGCAATCAACACCGGCCATGGCGGGTCGGTCTCGACCATCCATGCTGAAACCGCGGAACTCGCCATCGACCGGCTGGCGATCATGGTACTGCAGGCTGGCACGCCACTGACCTTTGCCGAGGTGCGGGAATACATCCGGAAATCCATCGATGTGATCGTGCAGCTTGGGCGCGCCGAGGGGAAGCGGGGGATTACGGAGTTCTACTTGCCCGGCTGACGACGACTTCCGACAGGATGGGCGGATTCCGGACCTTCGCTGCAGGTCGCGCGAAAGTCTGCTTTGCACTATGCTTTCTCCTAGTTGGGCCTGAGTTCCAAGGGTAAGAAAGGTGAGCATCTATGAAGAATTTTTCTGTTATCCCTCAGTGGGGTACCGCCATTCATAATGTCGCGCTCTTGCAGCCTGCTTGATGCGCAAAACGCGTGCAATCCCTGCGGAAAAGTGGTGTTCTTCCTGCATTCAATCGAGGGACGAGTCACCTTGTCGAAAATCAACAAAGCAGACATTTACGAGAAGAACCTGAATTTTCTGCTCGGCTCTGGGGCATCCTATGGTTTGCTCCCAACCCTTGCTCTGCGAGTTAAGGAGAAAGGATCTGGCAAAGCGCATACCGTCGAAACGTTGGCGACCAAGTACGAAGAAGATGCAGACTTCTTAGCGCATCTTTTCTCTTGGTATGTTCATGAGGTTATTCTTCCTGCCGCCGAGTATGATCCCCGCAATGCGGTTATGAACACCGCGCCGCAGGACGCAGCGGTTGAAAACTACCGCCAATTCCTTGAAACGATTTTGAAGATCCTCAGCAAGAAGAGTCACAAAAAAAGGGTTAACATTTTCACAACCAACTACGACGGGATGATTGCCCACACGGCCGAGGCCCTTCTGAGGCTTGGCTCGTATGACTTCCATCTGAATGATGGAACTGACGGATTTGTTAAGCGCACTTTGAATGCGCGTAACTTTGGAAGGTACTTTCAGGATCATGGGGTTTTCGATCGTCACTCTAAGAGTGTTCCTCAAGTAAACCTGATCGAGCTACATGGCAGTGTTTACTGGTACAAAGACGGCGAAAAAATCGAGGTATCCTATGATCTTGATCGTGCGAAACGGCGAATTTCAGACGTGCCTCTCAGAGAAGATCAGGACTTTTTCGATGGATTGTTGGATGATTCCTTCACGGATGAGGATCTGAATCCTCCTGCAGACGTTACCTTTACACAAAACGAAGCATTTCAAAAAGCATACAAAGCTCTTCCGATTGTAAATCCAACGAAATGGAAGTTCTACGAAACTGTTTTCGAAGAGCACTATTATCAGATGTTGCGGCTACTGAGCTACGAGCTTGAGAAGCCTGACACCGTATTCATCGCATTTGGGTTCTCATTCGCAGATGAACATATCCTGAACCTGGTAAAACGTTCGCTTTCGAACCCGTCCCTTCATATGTACGTTTGCTGCTTCGACGACAGCGAGAAGCACTCGATGGAAAAAAGGTTTCTTGGCTTTGCGAACGTTGAGTTGATACGGATAGACGGATTGCTCGATTTTTCGGCTTTCAACAATGAAGTATTTACAACCAAGCCAACGAGTGCATAGCAATGAGCATTCAAATCGGCGAAGTCGTAGCGGTAATGGGCGTAGAAGTTTCTGTCAGAGCCTTCGAGAACTCAAACCATGAGACACACTTTTTCAATGGGAAGAAATTCAAAGGCATCTCTATCCGAGAGTTCGTGTCCATTTCGCACGGCTTCCGCGAAATTGTCTGTACCGTTGAAGGTGAATACTTGGATGAGCGAAACTTCGAACTTGAGGCAAGCGAGAAGTTATTTACGCGAAAGTTAAAGTTGCGGCCAATTGGGTACTTTGAGGACGACGCATTTAAGGATGGTATTAAGTACCTACCTAAGATCGGTGATATTGCTACACTTCTGTCGGAGCAACAGGTTGGCAGCATTTTCGAAAGCAAATCTTCTGACGGTTATGTTATTGGCAAGCTCTTGAAAGAAGACCTACCGATAGCTCTTCCTTGGCAAAAGCTCTTCAACTCGCATTTGGGTATCTTCGGCAATACCGGCAGCGGAAAATCAAACACGTTGACGAAGCTGTTCACAGTGCTTTTCGCTAACAAGCTCAATAGTATCGCATCCCACAGCAAGTTTGTGGTTCTTGATTTCAATGGTGAATACACTGGTGATCAACTTGTTGGAGCCAATCATAAAAAGGTTGTTCGGCTGACAACGCGCAACGCCGAAGGCGACCGTTTTAAGATCCACGACGATGAGTTTTGGGACGCTGAAACGCTTGGTATTCTCTTTCAAGCCACAACGAACACACAAAAACCATTCCTGAGGCGAACCATATCTGGTCGCGCTAGGTTCATTGACGTTCCAGATAGTTTGACACACTACGCCCGAGCTACCATTCGACGCGTCCTGTGTTCGACTGATCCCAGCGTCGAGGCGCTTGAGCAAGTTAAATCGCTTGTCAGACAGATGCCTGACGCTGAGAATCTAGCGGAGTTAGTTGGCAAAGTTGGATGGAACAACACTAACCGAAGTTTTTATCTGATAGTAGACGGTCAAACGCGGTATCCGGACAACGAAGCCCATTTCGGTGCAATCTTCGAACCACAAATTTCTCGGATAGACTTGCAAAACCTCTTGGGCTTCACGGAATTGCAGGTTCGCGCCAGTTTGCAACTTATAAACGATGTCCAATTCGGCTCTGCACAATACGAGCACATACAACCGCTTTTGCGCCGTATTGACTCTCTGAAAGAGGAATTCTCGCGTGTCATCTCCGTTGGAGAGCTGGCTGATGATGAAGATCGGCTCGTAACCGTTATTTCTCTACGGGAATGCAAGCAAGACGTGAAGAAAATCTTACCTATTCTTATCGCAAAGCATTTTTATGAGCAGCATAGAAGCGTCGTGACAAGCCCACCTTCGACTACTCTCCATCTGATCGTCGATGAGGCGCACAACATACTTTCACAGCAATCAAATCGTGAGGCGGAAAGCTGGAAAGATTATCGCTTAGAACTGTTCGAAGAGATCATCAAAGAAGGTCGAAAATTTGGCGTTTTCCTTACGATTGCCAGCCAAAGACCAGCGGACATCTCCCCGACTATTGTCTCGCAATTGCATAACTATTTCATTCATCGCCTTGTGAATGACAGAGATCTTGCGCTTTTGGAAAATACCATATCGACGCTGGACAGCCTTTCTCGAGGGCAAATACCGACGCTTCCCCAAGGCGCGTGCGTTGTAACTGGAACCAGTTTTGACATTCCGATGCTCATGCAAGTTGACAAACTGCCGAAAGAGCAAGAACCGGCCAGCAGTGATGTAAACCTCGTCGATCTGTGGGGCAGTGACGATGATTGACAATCAGACGCTCGCGTCAAGTCACTGACTGCCGCCTACCACCGGCTAAATAGGTGCCGTTGCATCGACCCTATGCTAAAGGCAGCTTTGGGCCGTCGTTGCCAAACAGGCCTGGCGCGCCAGGGCGAGGGGTCTGCCGCGCCGCAGCAGGTCCGCTTGGAGCCCAGACTCACCGATGCTGCGGGGCGCGCGAATGTCGGCTTTCGTCCGGCGCGTCGCACCATGATGGAGTTAGTCAGCTTCCACCAAGTCACTCCGGGCATCGCGGATGATCATCCACGACGAATGCAGGAAAAGCCCCGCGATCGCGAACGCGACGATCAGGTCGGGCCATGCACTGCCAAGCCACGCGACCAGCCCGGCGGCGATGACCACGGCGAGGTTGCCGATGGCGTCGTTGCGAGAGAACAGCCAGACGGCTCGCATATTGGCATCACCCTTGCGGTGCTTTAGCAGCGGCAGCACCGCGAGGATGTTTACGATCAGCGCACCTACCGCGAAGGCTCCCATCAACCCGGCTTCTGGCGTGGTCTGGTTGAGGACACGCCAGAGCGTGCTGCCGACAACGCCAAGGCCCAGAAGGCCCAGAAACACGCCTTGGATCATCGCCGACCGCGCCCGCCATGTCAGGCTCCAGCCGATGGCGAGCAGGCCCAGAAACGTGATCGCACCATCGCCCAGAAAATCGAGCGCGTCTGCCTTCAGCGCCTGCGAACCGGACAGGAACCCGCCGAACATTTCGACCACGCCGTATCCGAGATTGAGCGCGACCACGATCCAGAGCGCGCGGCGATAGCTCGGGTCCTTGTAGGCCGGATCGGACGATGTATCGCCGTCCTCGATCTTCTCGAAACCGTAGCCGGTCGCGTCGAGCGCGGGCCGCACTTTCGGCAGATCGCCGTCCGCGATCCGCAATGTCATGATGTGGGTGGCGGCGGACACTTTCACGTCGCCTTCGGCCACGCCCGCAGACCGGGCCGCGCGCTCGATCTCGGCGGCATCTTTCGCGCAGTCCATGCCTTGCACCCGCATTCGGATCGGGGAGGAGGCTGTCGCCAACTTGCTGTTATCGGGCTGGCTCATGTGCGATCCTTTTTGTGGTGGCGGGCGAAAAGGTACGCTGCTAACGTATCAGTGGATAATGATATGACAGCGCAAAACATTCAAGACGATCTTTCGGCACCCGATACACTGGAACTGCGGGCAAAGCTCTTCCGGGGCCTAAGCGATCCCAGCCGTCTGACGATCCTCGATGCGCTGGTGTCGGACGAACGCAACGTGCAGGAAATCGTCGGGCATACGGGTTTGGGTCAGCCCAACGTCTCGAACCATCTGCGCTGTCTGCTGGAATGCGGGCTGGTCAGTCGCCGCAGCAAAGGCCGTTTCGTTCGGTATCGTCTGGCGGACAGGCGGGTCGCCGATCTCATCCGTGATGCAGATCAGCTACTTGCCTCGACAGCCAACGGAGTTGATGCCTGCCAAAGCTATACGGACTAACCGGCGCGACCTGCTGCAATGTCCTATCGGTGCGCCAAACCTGAAGCAGCCATCTGCGCATCCGCAGCGAATGCACCCTTTGTCCCGCACTGCGGACCCTGCGGCTCTGGGCTACGCTGTACGACGCCTTGAATGACCGGTCCGGGGAAGCCGCGCTGCGGCGTTGGTCATCCTGGCGAACGGCAGCTTCGGGCCGGGCGTGCCATGTCGCTCTGCCAGGATGGTCACACGGCCTGCCGCACCGCCGCATGACCGCATCGAGCCCAAAGCAGACGCCTTGACCGTTGTCATGCTGCACAGCAGTCCGCTGGTGGACAGAAACCATATCACCCTTGCGAAAATATACAAACATGATAGTATAGTTCGATACTAAGCAAGGTGCATTGAAAATGACTGTATCCCCCCGCAACCGTTGGGCGGTTCTGGTGACCGTGGCGGCTGGTCTGCTGTTGATCACGCTGGACAACTCCATCCTCTATACCGCCCTGCCGACTCTGACACGTGAGCTGGGCGCGACACAGACCCAAGGGTTGTGGATCATCAACGCCTATCCGCTGGTCATGGCGGGGTTGCTGCTGGGGGCCGGCACGCTCGGTGATCGCCTCGGGCATCGGCTGATGTTTCTGATCGGGCTGGTCCTGTTCGGCATCGCCTCGCTGGTCGCGGCCTTCGCGCCAACGGCCAATGTCCTGATCGCGGCCCGGGCCTTCCTTGCGGTCGGTGCCGCCGCAATGATGCCCGCCACACTTGCCCTGCTGCGGGTCAGCTTCACCGATGAGAAAGAGCGCAATTTCGCCATCGCTATCTGGGGCTCGATCTCGGTGATCGGCGTCGCACTCGGGCCGATCATCTCGGGCTTCCTGCTGTCCCACTTCTGGTGGGGATCGGTGTTCCTGGTGAACGTGCCGGTAGTTGTCCTGGCGTTCATCTCGACGCTGATCGTTGCTCCGAGGGTTGCTCCCGACAGGTCGCGGCACTGGGATTTCGTCTCATCCGTGCTGGCGCTGTTGGCCCTGGCGGCGCTGGTGATCGTCATCAAGGAAACCGCCCATGCCGGGCAATCCTGGGCAGTCCCCGCTGCCACCGCAACCATCGGCCTGATCGCAACCGTCCTGTTCACCCGTCGGCAATCCCGGCTGGCGGACCCTCTCTTGAACTTCGCCCTGTTCCGAAATCCCGCCTTCCTTGCGGGCACCCTGGCTGCGGCCTTTGCCATGTTCGCCTTCGCTGGGCTGCAACTGGCAACCACGCAGCGCTTCCAGCTGGTCGCGGGCTTCACGCCCATGCAGGCGGGCATCCTTGTGTCGTTGGCAGCCATCGGGTCGCTGCCGACCGCAATGCTTGGTGGTGCCTTCCTGCACCGGATTGGGCTGCGCATCCTGATCGCGGGCGGGCTGGCGGTAGCGACGGTCGGTGTCCTGATCGCAACCCTGGGGATCAGCCACGGCATCGGTTGGCTGATTGCCGGATCGGTGCTGGCCGGTGCCGGGGTCGGTGCGGCCATGTCGGTGGCCTCTACCGCCATCGTCGGCAATGCGCCGGTGCAGAATGCCGGGATGGCCGCCTCGGTCGAGGAAGTGTCGTTCGAGTTCGGCAGCCTGATCGCCGTTGCCCTTCTAGGCAGCCTGATGGCGGCGGTTTATTCTCTTGGCGTCATCTTGCCTGAGGGCGTCCCCGGCGCGGCGCGCGACAGCCTGCCCGAGGCCCTCTCAATTGCCGCGGAGATGGGCGCCGATGGAACGTCGCTGATCGGTGCCGCTTCGACTGCGTTTGACCGCGCGTTCCTGATGGTGATGTATGTCGTCGCGGGCGTCATCGCACTGGGCGCGCTGTTCACCGGGGTGCTGCTGCGGTCCTATGGGCCGGGTTCGCAATCCTCGCACTATCCGCATTGAGGTTATCACGATGAGAGAGAGCAACCGTGACAAGATCCTTGATGGGGTGGTGCGGCTGATCGAGCGGGACGGCGTCACCGCCGTCACCTTCGACGCGGTCGCGGCGGAAACCGGCATCACGCGGGGCGGCATCATCTATCACTTCGCATCGCGCGATGAACTGCTTCTGGCAACCCACCAGCATCTGGCCCGGCACTGGGAGGAACAACTGCGTAGCCTTGCCCCGGACCCGGACCTGCCGACTGACCGTTATGCAGCCTATGTCCAAAGTTGCAGTCGGGATGCCACCCGGGCAGAACTGCTGATGATGCTGGAAAGCGCGGGGGACAAACGGTTGGTTCAGGTCTGGTCCGAGGTGATCGACCATTGGGCACCACCGGTCCCGCAAGCCGATGATCCCGTCGGCCTCGCCCATTTCCTGGCGCGGATTGCGGCTGACGGGCTTTGGGCGCACCGGGCCATGGCCGGACGACCGCTGCCGCCAGAGGTCAAGGCGATGGTGACCGGCTCGCTGCTGAAAATGATGGAATAGTAGTCGACGCCAACACGAGCACTCGCTTTCGCGGTTTTGTCGAAACCGCGAAAGCTCCGCCACCAACAGTCACTTCGCCACTAGGCGCCACGGCCCCAATGCACCGAAGGCAGCTCTTGCGCTGCAGGAGCGACCGTCCGCTCCGTCCGCATAGCAGACTTTGCCTGCGCGATCTCGCTGCGCCAGGCACGAACGTCCGGTCTGGGGAAGCTGCACCGCAGCGCCAGTCAGAGACCGACTGGCAGCAATGGGCCGTCTCTGCCGGGCGGACCCACTCGCCTGGGCGTCCAGCACGCCGCGCCGCCGCATGACCGCCTCGAGCCCACTTTGACCGATGCTGCGTAAAGGATGTATCGCTGCTTTCGAGGGCGGTAGAAAACCTGCTTGATCGCAGCCGCGATGCGGAGGGAAAGCAGCGCCGAGTTGTCGGAACGCGTGAACCAAAAGGCGATCTAATCGAACGATTCAGCGCTTCACCCCGTCTGCGGCTGCCTCTCAAATACTGCGCGGTGCCCAGAGAATAATACCCGCACCGACAAGGCAAATGACCGCTCCAACTACATCCCATTGATCCGGGCGATGCCCTTCTACGCCCCATAGCCACAGCAGGGACGATACGATGTAAACGCCACCGTAGACTGCATAGGCGCGGCCCGCCTGATCGGCGTGGCTGAGCGCCAGTAGCCAGGCGAAAGCGGCAAGGGACAGCATGCCCGGTGCCAACCAAAACACGCTCTTGTCCAGCCGGAACCAGGCCCAGAAAGCAAAGCATCCGGCAATTTCGGCCAGCGCAGCGGCGAAGTAGATAAGAACCGTCTTCATCGGGCCAGACATACGTTCCGAGGAGGATCGGGTCTATTGCGAAAAATCTTTCAAATTCAGAGAAGCGAGCCCAAATCCGATCCAACACTTGGATAGGCCGCCGTCATCGACTTAAGTTGCTTGGCCGCCAGGCCCAGCTTGATTGCCAGCCCGAAGAAATTGATCAGTTCGCCGTATTCCGGGCCGAACAGGTGCGCGCCGAGGATCTTGCCGTTCGACTTGTCCACGAGGACCTTCGCGGCAGCAGAGGTCTCGCCGATCCGGTAGTTCGAATACCAATCGCCAGTGTCGGTGAACCGAACATCGACATCATACCCGGCGTCCCTTGCCTCACTTTCCAACATACCGACACGCGCCACTTCCGGGACTGTGAAGACGGCTGTAGGAATACCGGCATAATCCGGTGCGGTCTGAGTGTCTTTGAGCATGTTGGAGGCCGCGACCTTCCCTTCGATCACTGCGACTGGCGTCAGCGGCATGCCATCGGTGTCGGCGCAATCTCCGGCGGCAAAGACCGCGCTGTTCGTCGTGCTTTGCAGATGCGGGGCTACAACGATGCCCTTGTCGCTGTAATCAACACCAGCCGCCTCAAGATTCAGATCGGCCAGGGCTGCCACACGGCCCGCGCCATGCACGACCAGATCGGTTTCGATTGTTCGGGTTTCATCGCCCGACTTCACCTCGACAGTGAATGCTCTACTGGCTTCCGAGACCGACACGATTTCGGTTTCGCGCATCAGGTCCACGCCGATACCGCCGCTGCGGTCGATCAGCATTTCGACCAGATCGGGATCGAAGCCGCGTAAGGGCCGGGCGCCACGATCCACGATGATCGGGTTGGCTCCGGCCCGTGCGGCGATATGCGCAAACTCGAAGGACACGAAGCCGCCACCGATAAAAAGAACCCGATTGGGAAGGGCCTCCAGGTTGAGGAAATCCGTGCTGTCGATCACGAGATCGGCCCCTGTGAAGCTCAGCGGCCTGGGCATGGCACCGGCGGCCACGAGGAACCGTTCCGACTGATATGCCGTTCCATCGACCTCCAGCGTGTTGCTTCCCGTGAACCGCGCGGCTCCATGCAGGGTTTCGACGCCGTTGCCCGACAGGCCCTTTTCCATCTTGTCCGGCACGGGATCGGTGAAGCCACGCTTGTGTGCCATCAGATCGGCCCAGTTGATCGACAGATCACCGGGATCGATCCCCTTGCCCTGCATGAGCCGTGCCGCGTCCATGATTTCCGCACCGCGCCGCAGGATTTTCTTTGGATCGCAGCCGCGCAATGCGCAGGTGCCGCCGTAGGGCAGCGCATCGACAATGGCGACACGCCATCCTGCCGCGCCACATTTGTTGGCCGCGGCCACGCCCGCCATGCCCGCCCCGATGACGATCAGGTCGTAGTCTTCATTCATTCTCCGGTCCTTGTCCTGATCTTCATCCGGCGCAGCAGCTCAACTTTGCCACGTCCATATCGAAGGTTTGCGCCGCCAGCTTCAGCCCTTCCACGGTCGTCAGATAGGGGAAGATCGTCTCCCCGAGCGCCTTTGTGGTCATGCCAAACTTCAGCGCCATAACGAGGGTCTGGATCGTATCGGACCCCTCGGGCGCGATGATCTGGCCGCCAAGCAGCCGGTCGGACTTTCTGTCCGCCACCAGCTTGATCAATCCGCGCGTGTCGCGTGCGGCCAGTGCGCGCGGCACCTGATCGAGCGGTACGATGGACGTCTTGACGTCGAGGCCCGCGTCCCGCGCCTGGGCTTCACCGAGACCGACGCCCGCGACCTGCGGGTCGGAAAACACCACCCAGGGCATCGCGGCGTTGTCGTAGCGATGGTCTTCGCCGAGAACCGCATTTTTGGCCGCGAGCTTTGCACCATAGGCCGCCATATAGACGAACTGGTCGCGGTCGGTCACATCGCCTGCGGCATAGATGCCGCGCACCGATGTCTGCATGTCCTCGCCAACGACGATGGACCCACGCGCGTCGGTTTCCACGCCGATTGCGTCCAGGCCCATATCTTTGGTATTGGCCCGCCTGCCAGCGGTCGAAACGAGGTGATCCGCCGTCACTTCGACAGGCTTTCCGTTCTGGATCACGCGCAGTGTCACGCCCGCGTCGTCGCGGCGCACAGTGTCGTAGCTTAACCCGGTCAGAAGAGTGATGCCTTCGGCCTCGAACGCCGCCGCCAATGCCTCCGAGACCTCTGGTTCCGCGCCGGGCAACAGATGCGAACGGGCGACAAGCGTGACCTTCACGCCCATGCGGCTCATCATCTGGGCCAGCTCCGCGCCGATGTAGCCCGCGCCGATGAAGATCAGGCTTTTCGGCAGTACTTCGAGTTCCAGAAGACTGGTGCTGTTGAGCGCGCCGATTTCCTCGATGCCGTCGATGGTCGGCAGAACGGGACGCCCGCCCGTGGCGATGATGGTCCTCGGTGCTTTCAGGGTTCGCTCACCGACTGTCACGCCACCTTCGATCAGCCGCGCGGGACCGGCGTCGATGTAATCGACATCCTCATATTCCGGCAGAAGGTCCGCGTATTTCTTCTGGCGCAGGGTCGTGACCAGATCGTCCTTGGACTGAACGAGCGTCTGCCAATCATCCACTTGTGCCCGTCCCGACAGGCCGGGGAACCGCTTGGCAGCCCCCGCACAGTGCACGGCCTCTGCCGCACGGATCATCGCCTTGGAGGGCACGCATCCCACGTTGACGCAAGTTCCGCCGATGGTGCCATGTCCTACGAGGGCGACACGCTTTCCGGCATCCGCGCCGGTAATTGCGGCGGAGAACCCCGCCGATCCGGCCCCAAGAACGATCAGGTCATAGCCGCCCTGTTCATCGTCGGTTTTGTTCAGGTCTTTCATCTCAGCGCGCCTCGCCATGTTCGGGGTCTTTTGGTCTGGCGGCGAGCAGATATATGACCGCGCCGATGGCGATCAGCGGTGTCAACATGCCGAGGAGGCCGAAGACCATGCCGGTGGCGGTGCAACATCCCATCATCATAAGAGCGATCCTTTCTTTTGCGCACGGTTCAGGAGAACCGCGTAGAGTGCTGTGGCGGCGAAAACGCCGATTGTGATCCGTATTGCGAACCTGAATTCGAGAAGAATGATCAGGATCGACAGGGCCACCGCGAGGCCGGTGGCCCAAAGTTTCGGGGCCGGTCCCGGTTTGCCAGCGCGCAGCCAAAGGGCCTGTGCCACCACGGCGAGGCTGAAAAACAGCAGCGGGAACAGGGCGTAATCGAGCCAGCCCGTGAGGGCCGACAATCCGACGCCAGCGACGATGACGACCAGAAGCGGTGTAAAGCAGCAGAGCGCGGCGAAGAGCGCACCGCCAAGCCCCCATTTCAGCAGACGGTCGGAATTTTCAGGTGTGTCAGTCAAGGAGCCGTCTTTCTCTGTGATGGGTCGGGGCCGGAGGCGCGTTTCATTTGCGAACGACGCAGTGCGCGGACGATCAGGTAGGTCAGACCCGCCAAAACCAGCACGGCAATGCCACTCATTCCAGAGAGCCAAGCCCCAACGCCGCCGAACAACGCTGCAAGCACGGCAGTTCCGCCGCCGCAGCAGACGACCACGACCGGAGCTGCTATTCCGAAGGCCAGCAGGCCACCCATCAGATTGTCACGCATTGCAGGAGATTGTCACGCATTGCAGGCGGCTCAGGAGGCTGTGTCGGGCAGCACCTGCGCCGGATAGCCATTGGCCGTCACCGCGCCGATGATGCTTTCGATGGAAGTTTCGGCGTCATCGTAGGTCACGCTGTAAACACCCTGCCCGTATTCGGGGCCGTCCTCGAATGCGGCGATCTCGACCGACGGAACACCGCGCATCGAGCTGGCAACAATGAACGAACAGGACGGGCATGTCAGTTCGCTGACGGCGATCTCGACCTGGCGCTCTTCAGCGAGGGCCGGGGTCGAGAGTGCGACGATGGCCAGGGCGGATAACAGGAGATGCTTCATGGTCATGGTCCTCGTTCAGAATTTCAGGATGAAGGGGGTGATGTAGGGAAAGATCATGGCGACAGCGACAATCGCGGAAGCGGCCCAGAGGGTTGCGCGCATGATGCGGCGGTCGATGGGGCGGGCGCAGGTGCCATCGGCACAGGCCTCGGCATCTACAGGCTTGTAAGCCTTGTAGAAGCCGTATCCCAAAAACGCGGCGCTCAGCGCGAAGGTGTACCATTTGTAGGCATAGAGCGCCCCGAGCTGCGCGATGAACACGCCTGTCACGCCAAAGCTGACCAGCACCAATGGAAGGATGCAGCAAGAAGTCATCGCCAGCGCACCGAGGACGCCGAGGCCGGTCACGCCCCATCCCTTGGTGGTTTCGTCGCCAATTTTCTGCGACTGAGATTGCGGAAGTTCCGCCAAATGTTGTTCCATCGAATCTTCCTTGAACAGATGTTTCCACCGTTCTAGGGTCTGTAGTTGATACAGGCTCAAGGGATTTTTCGGCACAATGAGTAACACAAGCGTGAGATCAATTCGGCGGGGCGATTTGGCCCGCGCAACGGGCTGCAACCTGGAAACCATTCGCTATTACGAGAAAATCGGGATCATGCCGGACCCGCCGCGCAGTACGAAGGGCTACCGAAGCTACGACGATGCCCACGTCAAGCGGCTGAAATTCGTCATGCGGTCCCGCGATCTAGGCTTTTCTCTCGAAGAGGTTCGCGGGCTGCTTGGGCTGGTCGATGACCGATCCCGGACATGCGCCGAGGTGCAGATCATCGCCGAAGATCATCTGACTGACGTTCAGGCCAAGATTGCCGATCTGCAGCGCATCGAGCGCGTCCTGTCGGACACTGTTGCGCGATGCACCGGCGATGCTGCCCCAGAATGCGCGGTGATCGATGCGTTACTCGATGCTTAGTCCACCCTGAAGAAGAGGGGGCAACGGACCTTCGTGAACGGCGCAGCGAAAGCCCGAAAAGTCCGCACTGCTGACCTTGAAGCCCTGAACGATGCTGCAGGTGCCACGAAGGTCAGGTATGGGGAAGCCGCACTGCGGCGATGTCCACGCTGGCGAACGGCTGCTCAGGGCCGTCAAATTCCGATCCGCGCTTGCGCAGTAGCAGTCTTGTGCAGTTGCGAAGCAAACTCTGTTGTGGGCGCGGTCAGGTCTATCGTTCTAAACGAAATAGGGTGTCCTTGAATAACCAGGGTTTCGTCAACGCTGCCGCCAACTTGCGGATGGAGCAGAATTCCTTCCGAGGTCAGACTGGGAGGCTGCTCCATGTGTTCCTGTGTACGCAAATATGCATACATCTGGTATAGATACCCGCTTCGCAAGATTTCGTCCCTGTGGTTCGATCTGGTCAGAATTCGGATGAACTTGGTGTCGATGACCACGTGACGTTCGGTTTCGGGATGGGTCAGTTCGATGTCGGTCTGCATGCCAGGAAGGATCGCGGACAGGCCTGGGGTTGTGCCGGACACAGGCCAAGCGAGGCGTCGCCCCTGGGCAATGGACCACCCCTCTGGCTTCAGGGCTATACGGAGCGCATTGCCGATGGCGCGTTCGAAGAGACGGCGGATCAGGTGCTCGGTCGTCTCATCACCGGGCTGTAGCGAGGCCCCTTTGGTTTCGGTCGGTATCGTCCCATCGAAGACCATCCGGGCAAGTGCCACCATCATTCTGTCCGCATTCTCGTTCCTGCCTATCTGGTCGGTCGCCAGTTCGGCGCGAGAGGGCCTGCGCGCCGAGACGCCCGCGCGCGCGAAATCCGCCGCGAGGCTGCGACAACGATGTCCGGTCTCCCGGGCGGAGACTCGGGCAGAGAGACGTTCAAGCGCAGCGCGAACCAGCCTGTTTCGCGGCGTGTCCATGACATGCTCTTCGAACCGGCAGGCGATCTGACCGCGCTCCATGAGCTGGCCCGCCTCTGTCGCCAGCATGTCGATGCGACCGCGTACACGCGGCAGAACTGCTGTCCGCGCCTGGTAGCCACGGCTCAGGTTGCGGTGAAGTCGATCTTCGACCACGTGGGCCATCAGGCGGCCGATGAGATCCGGCAAGTCCTGGGCCTGCTCGACATCGCGCTCGAATCGACCCTGGAGTTGAACGAGATCCGCGGCATAGAGAAACAAGATCCAGATGTTGCGAAGCGGAATCTCGGAGGCCATCAGAGCCCGTCGCGCAGCCGCGCCTTTGCTTCGGCAGCCCTCTCGGGCGCATCAAACCAGTATTCGTCGAGCAGCGGTCCGATCTCCGTTTCTATCACGTCGTTGAACCAGCCCTTCGGATCGGCCAGCGGCTCGGTTGGCGTGATGTAGGAGTGGCCGACGCGGAACTGCTGACCTAGAGTCCTGTCGCCGGATATCTCGTCGTTCAGCGCCGTCATGCGCGCCCGGATCAGATCCACCATGTCGCTGTCGAGCCCGCGATCCGCGCACCATGCGGCCCAGGAATCGTTCAGCATGGGCTCGAGCGAGATGAAGGCGAAGCGCCGCCGAAGCGCCAGATCTACGAGTGCCAGCGAGCGGTCGGCCACGTTCATCGTACCGATGATGTAGAGATTGTCCGGGACATGCACGCGCTCGCCTGGCTGTTTTCGGTAGGCGAGCTCGATCGCGTCAGCGCGGCTGCGCTTGGTGTTCTCGAGTAGTGTCAGCATCTCGCCGAAGACCTGAGCCGGGTTGCCGCGATTGATCTCCTCGATGATGAGTAAATGCGCGATGTCGGGCTGGGCGCGGGCGGCCTCCACCACCTGCAGGAACACACCGTCGGTGATCACAAGACCCGCTGAGCTGGGCCGATAGCCTCGCACGAAATCCTCGTAAGAGAGCGACGGATGGAACTGGACCGAGCGCAGTTGCTCGGGCTTCGGCGTGCGTCGCCCGATCAGCGCCTTTGCCAGGCGCTTCGCGAGCCAAGTTTTGCCGGTGCCTGGCGCACCCTGAAGGATCAGGTTCTTCTTATCCTCCAAGCGTGCAATCAGTTTCGCGAGCGCGCCACGCGACAAGAACCCGCCCTCGGCAATGATGTCGTCGATGCCATAGGGCTCGATCGGAGGCGCATCTGTCTCGCCGTCCGCCTGCTCCTCCTCCTCGATCAGGGTGAGGGGTTCGAGGTCCTCGGCGTACTTTTCGGCCCAGTAGGGATGCGCCAGGAACCGTGCCAGGTCCTGGTTTTCTCCGTCGAAGGCGAATGCCACCAGTTGCCTCGCCATGTCGTCGTCCTCAAAGCGCGCCCTGGCGACAGTCGTGCGGTAGGTATAAAAGAACCACTCGCGTGGCGGGTCGACTTCTTCCCAGGCGACATCGACAGTCTTCCCGTCCCCCGGATTGCCAGTAATCGTGCCAATCGCCTTGATGCGCATGGCGCTGACCGGTCGCCCTCGGTTCTCGAACGGCACATCGTTCTTGCGCGTGTAAGTCGCCTTGATCGCGATCCGGTCGCCCTGCTTCATCTGTTTCACGAGATGTGAGAACTTGTCGTCATAGCCATTCTGCCAGATGCCTTCACCAAGGAAGCGTGGGGTCTGGTCGCCTTCGTCCCATGCTGCACCGACGAACCAGTAGTTGATGCCTTCCGGGACGATATCGCCTTCCGGTGCCTGGTCTTCGTCTTCATCAGCCTTGAGTGCTGCATGCTCTTGTCTGAAGATCTCGACGGCGAGGTCATCCGTCATTTCGATGGAACCACCCGCATCGGTCAGGGCCCAAATGCCGCGCTTCGGGGAATAGAGGTAGCCGGCCTTAACAAGGTAGAACCGTGCCCAGGCAACCCGATTGTTGAACTTCGGCTGCCCGTTTTTGTTGGTCTGGTTCAGGAAGTCGTCCGGTACTTCATGTCGCTGCGCGATTTCTTGGAAGACCTGTTTCGGGCGCGCCCGCCCCCCAAGATCGCGCAAGACCTCAAGGACCGGCGCGAAGTAGCTGACGAACTGCGGAACGCCTTCAATTTTCTGCTCGAAAAGTTTCACACCTGTCCCCGGGTTTTTCAGGAAATTCCGACCAGTACACCCGATGGCTGAGATCTTTGCAATTGGGTCGGGACTTCGGGTTTCCTCGATTACCTACTGCTGACCTTCGCGTATCCAATTTTTCTGCGCGATGTCACGAAAGGCCGGTTCGGGGAACTGCGTTGCAGCGATGACCGTCCTGGCGAATGTCGGCTGTGGGCCGGCTTTACGTTTTTGCTCCTTGTCGAAGTCAGCCTTCCCCGGCTTGCCGCCAGAACCCGGATTTGCGCGGATGATCCGCCTTCAATGCGGCGAGGTAGGTCTCGTGATCTGGCATTTCGGTCGGTCGGTTGACATTGGCGGCGTCGGCCAGCCATGTCAGTTTCGCGAGGTATTTCGCGCCGTGGCCGTAGGCTTTGGAACGCGCCTTGATTAGGATGTCGTCAAGCAAGGCGCGGTAGAGGATTGTGGCCGCGAGCGGGTGATCGTGTTCGAGCAGGGATGCGATTTTGGGCAAGGTATGCCAGTCGCCGCCGTTCCAGTGTTGGCGGTTGCTGACAATCAGGTCGGCGGCGCGATCGAGCCGCTGCCAGTCAAGAAAAAACTGTAGCGCACTTTCGGGACTGGCGTGTTGGCGCGCAATCGCAAAAGCTCGGTCCTCAACTTCCATGTCGTCAAAATCAGGAAGGCCTTTCAGGTAGTTGCGCAGGATGTCCGCCGAAAGCCCGGCTTCGAAACACCGCCACCGTAGAGCCTGTGCCTCTAGTCGGTCACCCGTGGTCTCAAGGATTCGCGCCTCCAAAGCAATCCGCAGGGGCGACAGGTCGTCATCTTCGCCAAAGCTGCGCCGCCCCGGTTTGCGCACCCACTCCAGCGCCTCTGCCGCGCGCCCGGCGCCATGCAACGCTTCGGCAATCCCCAGCGTGTCCTGCATATGCGGCTTCTTTGCTGCCTCCAACGCGATCAGCAGGTCCAGATCGCCGCGCGCCAAGGCAATAGTCTGTCGCATTTCCGCCCATTGCGTAGTCATGGAATAAAGCCAACCGTCAGATTGCTGCGCCGCTTCCTCGGCCCTTCTCTCGGCGATAGCCCCGGTCAACTCGGCGTCCCATCGGGCAAGTGTGTCTTGCGGCAAGTGCGGTGCCACTGCATTGGTCACATCGGTCAGGTAACCATGGGTGGTTTCGCCAAGCGCGGCCATGATCTTGTCCGGCAATGAGTCAGCCTCTTCCGTCGGCAGGTTCTGCGCGAGGACGCCGATGTCGTGGATCGACCCATAATATACGTCCTGGACCCGGCCCGAGGAATCGTCCACCCGTTCGAACACCTGCCCATGGGTCGCGACAAAGCGCAGAAGCCGGTCGATGGCCAACGCGGGGGATGCAGACCCCAGTTCCGACGTGATGGTGTCCGTCAGGCTGCGCAGATCGTCAGCAAAGGCTCGCGCCTTCTCCCAGTCGACGAAACTCTTCGCCCGGACCAGCCCAGACAGACGCCGGTCGATCAGCTTGGCAATCGCCTCCGGTCCGTCTTTTCCTGCTAGCGCCGTCTTGACCTGCCGCCGGAACCCAGCATTTCGCTCGGCCTCCACCAGCACCAACCGGGCGAGTGTACCGGCACCGAGGTCCTTCAGCTTGTCGATCGAAAGCGCGGGTTTTCGGGCCATGGTGTGACTACCGGTGGAATGGAATTCGTATCCGTAAATGCCGTTCTTGCTGGTCGGTGGCAAGGTGTTGATCTATCCCAACAACTCCTCGATAAAATCCTCCTGCCGATCAAGCGCGGCTTCCCATTCCTTCGGCACAGCCGCTTCCCGCTCGAGCGTCTCGGGCTCAGGCTGTCCACGCCCGGCCTCCATCGTCCTCAAGCTCATCGCGCGCGCTTCGCGGCGCTGCGAGCGGTCCCGGACTGGCGCGCGTTCGGCTGGTTTCGCCTGCTCGTCTGCGCCGGCCTCATCATCACCCTCGCCGCCCCAAGGCCCCACACCTTGTACGCTCGGCGGATAAGGGAAGGGCTTGCCCTCCTGGCGGGCCAACATGGCCTTGAAGAACGGATCGTCGAAATACTTGATCCGGCTCGCCTTGATCGGGTGCTGGGGCGAGGCGAGGATAATGACCTCGTCGGGGTCCATCAGGCGCGCTTCGGTCTCAGAAAGCAGCGGCCGCTCTTCCAGCCGCGCTGAGGTCGAAGTCGCCCCGAGGAAGCCCTTGTTGCGTCCATACATTCGAGTCACCGCCTCGCGGGTGGTGCTGCCGACCGCGGCGGAAACCTCCTTCACGGTGCGCTGGTCACGCGGGGTGATGTAGAGCTTCAGCCCTGCCCCGTTCTCGAGGCTTTCGCGGCCTTCGGGCCCGTAGATCCGGTCGAGCGAAGCCAGCGACTGCGCGATCATTGCGACGCGGCCGCCGTAACTTGCCAGCGAATGGATCGCCCGTTCGAGATAGGGCATCGCCCCCATCTGCTGGAACTCGTCGATCATCATCATGACTGGCCAAGGTTCGTCCGGACCCGGTTCGTTGAGCCGAATCGAGGCGATGAGATCGGCGAACATTAAGCGCAGAAGCGGCGCCAGCGTCGCGATATGATCCTCGGAGACCGCGATATAGAGCGACTGCGGAGTCTTGCGGAATGTCGAGAAATCGAAGTCGCTCGCCTCGGTGGCCGAGCGCACCGCCGGGTTGTCCCATTGCTTGAGACCGGCCGTCATCAGCGCCTGAATGTTCGAGGTCAGCAGCCGCGACGAGGCTGAGGCCGCATTGGTCCAGAGCTCGCGCAGGATGTCTTCCTCGGCCTCGTCGGCATAGGTCTTGTACTGGGCGTTCTTGTATTCGCCCCCGGCGACGATCTTGTTTACCTCGCCGAGGTTCGGCGTGCCGCGCTGGATCGCCAGCAGGCAGGCCGCGACAAAGATCGACTTGCCAGCCTCGGAGAAGGTGTCGAGGGTCTTGTTGTCCTTGTCGAGGAAGAGGTCGGCCAGGATCGAGACCTCGGTGAAACGCTGCGCGAATGTCGGGGCCTTGGCGATCCGCGCCAGCGGGTTGTAGCGATGCGTTGCGTTGGCCCAGTCGAAGGGGCTGAAGCGATAGACCTCGTCGCCGTTCAGTGCGCGAAGCCGTGCGGTCTTCTCGAAGTTCTCGCCCTTCACGTCCAGCACCACGACCGAGCCCGCGAAACTCAGGAGGTTGGGGATCACGAAGCCCACCCCCTTACCGGCCCGCGTGGGCGCGACCATCATCACATGCGGGATCGTGGTCGAGGAGATGAACTCAGCTTTGGACGTCGGGGCTCCGAGCTTGCCGCAGACGAATCCCTTGCCCGGGGCCTGCAGCATGTCGTTCTTCTTTAGCTCCGCCATTGTCTGCCAGTGCGCCGAGCCGTAATCGTCCCGCTCCTTCTTCCAGGTCCAGGCAAGCGCCAGGGCGCCGAGGCCGATGGCCCCGAAGCCGACAGCGCCAAACCCCACTTTAAAGGCCTCGGGGTGCGCCGCGCGGGTGCCGGCGCTGGCCTTCCAAAGCGCCAGCATGTCAAAACTCTGAAACCCGGTTTTCAGAGCCAGGGTCAGGTAGAAGGCGGCGACGATGGTGCCGATGACGGCGCCGCAGATCACACCGAAGAGGAGCGCGGCCCACAGGGGAAGTGTCTTGGTCATGCTGCTCATCCCCCTCAGAATTCCATCTCGTCATCGAGACCGCGGTCCCGACCCAGTTCCTGCGACTCCTGCTGGCCGCGCAGTCGTGCCACCTCGGTCGCCTTGTCCTGCTGCAACCCGGCGGCGCGGTCGGTAAAGACCTGGTCGCCCGTTTCCTCAAACGTCATCTCAAGGAACTCCTGCGTGACCGTGATCTGATCGAGCTTGCTCGGCAGGGCCGCACCCAGCACTTCGTAGTTGCCACGGCGTAGCTCGGCCAAACCTTCCTCGCCCAGTTCCTTGAAGAGTTCGGATTGCAGGGTCCGCTCGATGGTCTCTTCCTGTTCCTCGGTGAGCTTGCCATCGCGCAACATGTCGGCGAGGTCCTGCAGGTAGGGATTTGGCGTCCGGTCGTCCTCGTCGATGAGCGGCAGCGTCGCCTCTTCCTCATCGGCAAGGGTTCGGCCAATCTCGACGCCCAGTTCTTTCGCGCGCTCCATCAGCGCGTCCATCACGCCGTCGACCTTCTCGAGCGCGGCGTCGAGTTGGTCGTCACTCGCGGTCTCCACGCTGAGACCATCCTTCGCCAGCACCGCGTTCATGTCCCGCTCGACCCAGTCCTGCGCCATGCCGTAGTTCCGCGTACCGCCCGCCGCGATACGGGCCACCAGCTCCTCGCTGTCCATCCCGACCTCCTCTGCGCTCTCGAGCACATCGCGCAGCCCCTCATCATTGCCGGACTTCAGCGCGGCGATCAGCACTTCGCTGCCCGCCCCCGGCGGATAGGGTTCTTCGAGCTGCTTGCCAAAGCGCGCGCGCAGCTCCGGGTCAGGCACCATCTGCGAGAGGTCCGCGATGATCGGCGCGGCTTTGGCCTCGAACGCGGCGCGCTCGGCCGGGTCCAGTTCTTCGGCCTTGAGCCTGAGCGCCTCGATCGTGCGCTCGGAATAGTCGATCGCGTCACCGACGGTTTTGATGTCCTTCATATCTATCTCTCCTTCGGTGAAGTTCCACGGCGTGCCGGAGCCGAGCCCGTCCGCCATGCCGCGCACGGCGCGCGCCATGTGGCGCTGGTCCATCCGGTCCAGCAGGTCGGCGAGGTTCTTGTAGTCCTTGGCGAAGCCCACCACCTGCGCCTGCGCGATGGCTGACTCTTGCGCCGTCATGACGATCTCGCGCGGCAGACGGGCCTCTTCCTTGGCGCGGTAAATCTCCTCGATCCCGGCGGGCTTCTCGAAGATGCCGCGCTCAAGCCGGGTGGTGGCATCAAGCATCACGCCATAGCGTTCCGCGATCTCAGCCTGCTTCTCGCGCATGAGCTGCGGCGACATCACGCCCTCGGCCCAGCAGGAAAACCAGGTGCCCTTCTCGACGCCGCGATTGTTCAGGATGATGTGCGCGTGCTTGTGCGCCCGGTCGTCATGGACAGCGAGAACATAGTCCCACTGATCGCCATATTCGCCGCTCTCGAAGAAATGCTCCGTCCAGTCCATCGCGATGTCGCGCACCTGGTCGACCGTCACGTCGGTCGGGAACGAGAGCAGCATGTGCGAGGTGAACCCGAGCTTGGTCGAGCCGCGCCAGGTCCCGGCCCAATCCTCGATGATGTCTTCTTTCTGCTCCTCGGAAAGCACCGCCGCATCGGTCAGCGCGTTGGTCATCGTCGAGTAGGTGTAGACCGCCTTGTCATTGATGTAGGAGATCTGCGCCCCGAGCGAAGCACGCGTCTTGCAGCCCCCGGCCCGGATCCGTTTGAAGACCGCCGCCCGGCTCTGACCCGAGGCCGCCTTCAGCGCGTTGCGCGCCGACATCGAGCCGACGCGCGCGAAACTCCGCCCCTGCCGACGCCCCGCCAGCCGCGCATCAATCCGCGCCGCGGCCTGACCTCGGATGCGCTCATCCTCCCAGAGCCGCCCCATGACCGAGGTGTAGAGGGCGAGCGGATCAGCCATTGCGCACCAGCCTCAGACCGCCGCCGGTCGCGGGCGAACTGTCCTCCAGAACCGCGCTCTCCGCCCCCTGCCCTTCTTCCTCTTGCGGCCACCCCTGATGACGCAGTGCCTGCGCCGCATCCTTCATCCGGCCCATCTCTCGGCTCATCGACCGCGCCAGATCAAGGAGCTCGATCAGCACCGCCCTATCTGTTTCCGAGACCTCCAGCCGACCGCGATGCACTGCCTTGGCAAGCACCAGTCCTGCGTCGCTCACATCCTTCGCCTGACGCCACGCGGCGCAGAATTCCGCGACCAGATCACGCGGCACATCGAGGAACCCGCACCGTCCACGCAGCACCGCATTCAGCGCCTGAGACCGATTGGCATAACCCCGCGCGCGCCACTCCGCGTCGAAGGCGTCCAGCTCGGATCGGCTTGCCCGGAAGGCCACCGTCTCGCTCGGATCGCGCACTGCGATCCCCTCGCCCGCCTCCTCTTTCGCGAGCCGGTTCACATGACGCGGAGAGATGCCGAACGCCGCCGCCAGCTCCTTTGCACTTTCGCCCGCCGCAAAGCGCCGCGCTACTTCGATGCGCTCTTCAAACTTCAGGTTTTTCGCTGGCCTCGGCACTAGGACGTTCTCCCGCTTCAAAGAAATGGATGCATGTGCAGTCGCGCTCGAGGCAGCGATTGTTCGCAATCGCGTTCGCGTGCGGCGGAGCATTCAGCTTTGCGGGAAACGCCCATCACAGACCCCTCGGACAAAATGTGCAAACATTGGCCATATCCTGCCAACGTCTTCCTTCTCTCCTTCGCTTATACTTCAATAATTCACATTGCACAATATTATGTTTTGCATGTTGTGTCTTTTTGCTGGCATTGGACGCCGTCAAGACCCCGCTGCGCAGCGCAACATAGAACGGGTTCCTCCCTCATCGATGCAGGACAGCCAGGTCGAAAAAGCTCCCGAAATTTGCGCCCAAACAGCACGCAACGACGAACAGTCCAAGCGCCCGAGCCGGTCACGGATCGGGCGCCAGGAACACGAAAACGGCCCCCCGGGATGGCGCGGATCACTCCCTCTGGGGGCGGCACGATACTTCAAAGAAACAGCATCAGACCCCTGCGGATCCGAAGACCCGCAGGGGTATCTGGGTCAGTGACCCAGTCCCAGAGTGCGCAGATCATCGTAGCGGCTGCGGGCGATCAGCGCCTCGGTCTCGAGGCTGTCGAGGGTCTCAGGATGGGCGTCTTCATCAAAGGCGGTGAGGTAAGCCTCGAAGGCCATGTCGGCTTGCAGTTCTGCGAGGTCGATGGATTGTTCGAGTGTCATGATGTGATCCTTTCCGTTGATCGTCGTTGGACGGATCGTGGAAAAGACCGGGGGCATGAGAGCGGGCTGCACCCGGCACGGGGCGGAATGAAATGGAGCACGCCGGGGGCAGGTTTGTTGTGAGCGATGCTCCGCAGCGTTCAAGGCGCAAGCCGTCCAGAAACCTGCCCCCGGCGTTGCCGACCGCTCGACCCCGGGCTAGCGATCACTAAGGCCAACAGGTCGACGGAAAGGCGCGCGGCGGTGACCCTGACGTGAGACGTTGCCCTCGGACACATGACGTTGATCTGCGGTTTGCACCCTCGCGGCACAGGGCGAGTTCGCCGCCCATGGGAGCTTCGCCAACACGACCCAGGCGCGGGTTGCTCGAATGAGAGAAGGAGTGCGCTTGCCTCGCTCAGCGGGCTGCCAGTTCTCCCTGCGGACATTCGGTTCCGACTCGGGTTCGCGCGATGTACGTTGTCACTGAACAGAAAGATCGAAGCCGCGTCAGCGACCTATCCAGTCTGACTGTCCGCCTCGGCGTCCGCGTCCGCCTCCGAAATATACCGCATCCTTCGGACACCGATAGTGCACCAGTCGAGGGCCAGTTCCCCGGAACGAGAAATAGCCAGACCGCCGGAGCGGTCTGGCCGTTGGCTTAGGCGGCGTCTTTGGGACCCCAGGGGATGACGGCCTGCAGGGACAGATCGTCCTGGTTCGCGGCCTTGCCGAGGTTGGCGTTGAAGCCGTGGTCACGGATGGTCAGCGTGTAATAGTCGGCCCCGGTCTCCTTGTTCTGCTTCTTCCAGATGCCGCCGCACTCGACCAGCTTGCCGCGCGGAGAGCGGCCGAGGACGCGGTGCGTGGGGGCCATCGGGTTCGCGCTTGCGACGGGTTCGACCGTGATGTCGAGGTCGAAGGTCAGGGTCGAGATGGAGCCGACGCCCTTGGCGGTCTCAAAGTCGGCGCTGGTGAATTTGATGCAGTTCGTGGTCATTGCTCTTCTCCTTGTTTGCGTTGCAATGATGGTCACCTTGCAGCTGGCCAAGACCCGGCCACACCGAAGGCGAAGCGCAGCGGAGAGGGGCAGGCGCCGGTCTTTTTGCCTCGCGAGGAATAGCCCGCAGGGGCAGGGGAAAAAGATCGGCGACAACCTTTGTGGACGGGACGACAGCTGCGACCAGCATGTCATGCAACTCAGACAGAGGGAGAAGTGCGGTGGCCGCGAAGGAAACTGGGTGAACAGCCGACCAAGAAGCGGCGGGGTCCGGTGTCTTCTCTGTCCTCTTGCCCCGATCCGAACCCGGACGAGGCAGAGCTTTTTTTGACCCTGCCTCACGTGTCGCGACGGCTGGTTTCCGTGGCAACGCGATGTGTGTTGTCTGGAAGAGCGGCAGGGAGACCGTCGAAGCATCGACAACCTGTTCGGATCACCGGGATTTCGAAGAGAGCCTCTACGGCAGACCGATAACCTGGGATCTGCGCATCACGACCATCACTAGCACTATGCCAGCTGCGGCCAATGCAATCCGGCGGTCGTCGGACATCGTTTGCGACCCATGATCGCGGCGCGGAGCTGCGTGTCCGGCAAAGCGAGGAGCAACACCGGCCGAGACGCGAGGTACGTGATCACTGATGTCACACGCCCGCCCCAGCGACCGTTACCGAACGGCCGAGATGAAGCGTTGCCACGACCATGCGACGGCTGGTCGGGCTGGCTCAGGAGGAGACTGCACGGCCAGCGGCACGTCGCAGGGAGTGGCGGCGTTTCAGTTCGGGGAGGGCGGCTGCGTGCAGCCGGCCGAGTAGGGCGCGGTCCTGACCAAAGGGCAGGAGGGGCCAAGTTCATAAAAACAGGAATTCTGAGGCACAATTGTCATCCTCTGCCAGAATGACCAGTCTGGCGGGAAGTATCGAGAGTTCTGGATGCAAGCGGCATCAGCGCTCGCCACTTTTCCAGTCGCGACAATGGGGGTTACTGTTATGCCCGTTCTAGGAACAGCTTTCGCTCTGCCGCAATTCAGAAACCAAATCGGGCATGTGTTCCGCAATCAAAGCGTATGTCAACTGTTCGCCACGCTTGCTGAGTTTCTCAATCCACTCGTCCGGCATGGCAGAAAATTCAGTTGGATATCCATGTGCGTCGTCGCGTGATACGAGATCCGATGGCGGAAAGGCGAGGCGGGAGTCATCCTGCCCAAGAAAGGGCATGGCAAACCTTTTGATCTGCCCAGATGACTTTAAATCGAACAAGCGCTTCACGGCAGCATTCTGAGCCCTGTCAAAGATGCAAGTGAACGTACTTGTAAGCCGCGCCATGAAAAATTGGCTGGGCGGATCAAATCGCAAACCGTAGCCCGCTCGACAACATATGATCGTGTCCACACCAGAAACATTCAGGCTCACCGAGGAGTCCCGATCAGGCCAAAGCGGCGCCAGGCCCAAATTGTCGTAAGCCCCGCCGTCGGTCAGGGTGACGTGCTCCTCGCGTCGCGATCCGTCAGGTTTGTTGAAAGCGAGACGTTCATCAAGCGCCGGCAGAAAAAGCGGATATGCCGCGGAGGCTATGACAGCGTGCGCAAGAGTCGTCTGTGAACCGGCAAGTTCCCCGAGACGCCAAGATCCCGATTTCTCTCGCGAAAAATAGAACGCCGAACCTGTGCGCAAATCGGCAGCGTTAATAATCAGAAGTGGGCGCGTCGCGGGCAATTCCCGCAACTTAAGTCCGTGAAAGACATCTTCGTCCAAAACCCTACGTAGGATCGTCGTCCTGCTCGCGAAACGCGGCAGCGGTGCGCGTAACTTGTCGAAGCTCCAGCGTGTACGTGCGGTCGGTGGCAGTATCAGCGAAAGGAGGCGCGGTCCGGTCGCGATCGCCAAGATTGCGAGGTTGATCACCCCAAGAAGGGTGGCACAGTAGATCGCACGCAGGCCTTCGGTGGTCGTGAACACCTTGCGCAAGGCCGGACGCACCAAGCCGGAGGAAAGCAACGAACGCACTTTCGTCTCGAAGACCGGAAACGGTTCGTCATTAGCCGCATAAAGTGCGCCAATGACGCTTCCCCCTGATACGGTGGATATGACCCGAACTTCGTCAAGAATTCCGAGATCATGCAAGGCGCGCAGACAGCCTAGGTGGAAGGCGATGGCACGGGATCCACCGCCTGACAGCGAGAGGCCGATGACGGGCTTACTCATCGAACCGACCTTTCGGCTAGCGGAGAAGAAGCTTCGCTATGGCGCATAAACACGACAGCGAGTTCGGCCTCCCCAGCAATCAACATCAGGCCGGGCAAGGTATCCATGTCAAATATGGTGGCGAGCCAATTGATCTGGGACAGGTCGGTAACGCTCGGCATCACCCCGACCAGTGGCGGATGTGAATGCCACTCACCGACGTAGCGCAGCTGTCCCTGTGTCTCCGCCATAGATCGGTCGATCATCTGTTGGACGCCGTCGGTGCCGCGAACAAACCCAGTTGGCGATCCGATGCTGTCAGCAGGTGCTTTGGCGGCATCGGCAAGGTGTATTTTCCGGGCAGGAATGTCGACGACCCCGAGCAGGATACCTCCCGTCTCTTTCGGCAGGCATTCATGGCGCATGGCAGTGATGCGTGAGCGGAGTCCGGCATCGAGTGAGACCTGCCAGCCGTCAACATCGAAGCGACGCACATCCTCCGCTGGATAAGAGAAGCTCCTGACTTGACCCTCTGTACCAAGCGACCAGATCCGGATGATCCCTTTATCAGCGTCGGCGGCCCGTCCCAGACCTTCCGCAACCAGCCCACTTAGGGCCATGACACGCGACTCCGGGATCAAGTTTGTGATGGCACGGCAAGCGCCGGTATAGGCGAATGTCCGCACCGGGGTTTCTAAATGACCCGAGAGAGCCTCCTCCCGGACGACATGCCTCAGATACTGCGCTTCCAGATCGCGTAGCGTGACGCTGCGATCTATCGGTTCGGCCAGCAGAACGGCGGCATCCCCCGCCGGGCTAAAAAAGATGCTGAACCGCCGAGCCTTGGATTTATGGTCAGAGAGGAAGCGCTCTGCCAGCAAAGAAGCGGATGCATCCACGATAATGTCGGCGCCATCGAGCGCAGCATCAACGTCGTCATTTTGCTGCCCTTCAACCCCAACCTGGGCGGTTATTGCTGTAGCCACAGAGTCTTCATCGTCAAGAATGCTCGCCAACGCCCCAGCGAGCAATTCAGATTTGCGCCGAGCGACGTCGCCGCCGAAGCCAACATGACGGGCAAGGTTGTGTGGAAGCAGGACGTCATCGTCTATCACAGTCCAGCTAAAACGCCCCTCTCGGGCAAGACAAGGGGCGACATGGGCACCGATCGCGCCCCCTCCGACGATCACTGCCTTGCGTGCATCCGGGATGGTGCGGCCCGCAAGCCGGGTCGCAAGGTCTCGGTCAAAGGTTGCGTGGACTTCGACCGGCAGCACGGCCATCGCTATCAGCGCAGCTTCATCCACAGGTCCGGCAGTCAAAGCGGTAACGAAGCCGGCGGCTCCGCCCTGATTCTTGCTTTCGACCTTGTGAGCAATTCCGAGCGCGACCGCGATGTCACCAACCTTCTCAGCAGTGACGAAGGCCCGAAAATCTGTGCCCTGTTGTGTTCCGTCTGGTGAGGTAATCGGCATCTCGACGACCACTGCCAGGCAGGAATTGATCCGCGCCGCATTGGTGCGTGCGTCGTTCAACCATTCGGCGAGGCGCGTACGCAGATCGGCAAATAGATCGATCCCACGTGCTGTGAGCAAGTCGGCAAGGCTGCCAAGATTACCTGGCGCGAACGAAAGCCGCACCATCTGCGCCGGAGGCACTCGGTACGCTGCCACCGTCAACGGCAAAGCCAGTGTGCGCCCCTGCAGCTGGGAAAGCGGGATCACGCGCATCAGCGTGCCCGTGTCGTCAGGGACAGCGACGAGATCCTGTGTGTTGACGTTATCGATCAACGCACGGGACATGATGATGTTGTAGCCGGTCCCGAACATGAGCGGGTCGACCGGCTGCCGGGCGTCATGCAATGCGCCCTCGGCAGCCCGCCGAAACCAGGCAAGGATACGCTGGACAAGCTCGGCCGGTGTCCATGTGAGGCGCGCTTCCGCCCAACTTCGGTCATCGATACAGATCGCGCGGGGTGATCCTTCGGCAGTAAGGTTTTGGTGGGCAGTGTCGGGAAAATCGCTGCGCAACACGTAGACGAATGGCATTGAATCGCCGCCAGCGAAGCGAACGCCAATTCGTTCTGTGCGCCGGATTGGCACGACGCTCTGCTGCGGCCTGCCGGTCCTGAAGGTGAGTTCTACAAGCTCACCTGCCCCTCCCCTGCGTAGTGCGACGACGGCAGCGAGTTCGGCGGCATGCCGGTCGACAAACCGTGCAAACGATGCCGCTGCCGAAGAGGTGAGGTCATCGACCTCGATCACTTCGTCGAAGGATGCCTTGAGCCAGGCTTCGACGTCCATTAACCAGCCCTGGGCGACGCCGCCGCGGCGGTTCCAGCAACCATCGGCGCAGCAAGCGCAAGGGCGAAACCAAATGCCGTGATCTTGTATGCGAAGGGCTTAGGATCATTCTTCGACGGGTGCTCCATCGTCACGATGAATTCGCCGTCGTGCGCCACAGTGATCCGACGGTGATAGTTTGCAGCCTGCCGGTGCGGGGGCTGGACGTCGTCGTCGGCTTTCGACCCTTTGACGGGGATCGGCCAGGACGGAGAGATAATGTCGCTGCCGGGTTGGCGCTGATCCTCGAACAGCCACTTGACGTCGGGGTCAGGGACAGTCTCGTTCGAGCCACGCTCCGGCCCCAACGACTTGTAGGAGCAATGGTGCGGCAGCTTCATCAGATCCCAAGCGAGCCTGTCCTCATTGCCGTGCTTCCGGGTAACCTGGACGATCGCAGCCAGCGTCTCGTAATTGACGTCTGAGGCAAGAAGCAGCCTCGTCTTCTGGCCGCCCTCGACAAAAGTGCCCTGCATAACGATCGAGTCTTCGTTGCGATCGACGACAGTGTTTTCATCCTGTCGCCAGCCGAACGGGCAATGCACAAAAAACTCAACCTTCTCTGGCCCAGTCAGTGAGTACCCCGGCACGAGTTTGCCAGCATCCACAATCAGGTGCTTGCGGCTTTCAAAGTCGATCCCTTCCGCCTCCATCCAGGCCTTCAACCGTTCAGGGCGAGAGAACACTCGAATGCCCTTGCCCTGACGCAAACGGTACCGTGCCTCCGCACGCACCAACCGCGCATCATCCTTCAAGTTCTCTTCAAGGATTGCCGCTGCAGGTACCCAGAGTTCCCTAATCTTTACGCGACCCTTGCCTTGGTAGAGCGCAGCATGATCGAGCCAGAAGAAGTCACCGAACCCCTTGCAGTGATCGGTGTCAGTGTGCGTGATGCAAACCGCATCGAAGTAGTCGCGGCCCGCTTTTTCTAAGTCGCGCCGAAGTGCCGTCGGCAAGTCGCAACGCTGGTCATCCTCATCGTCGTCGCAACGCATTGCGGCGAAGTCGATCAGGATCTTGCGCCCATCGGCAAGGTCGAGGCGGGCGGTGTCGGCGTTGCCGAGCGGAAAGAAGTTCACCAGAGCCTGCATTTCACTGTCCTCATATTTTTGCCCGAGCAGATTGGGCAGTTCTTTGACCTCCAGCCCGGTGCTGGAGCCTAGCCTTTCGGCGGATAGGGATCATTCCCATAGGAATTTGCGTCTCGGATCTGGCCATTAGGCCGATGGATGACGACCTCGCCTCGCTCTCGGATCGCCGTGGTGCGTGCGGCTGCGGTCGCCTCTGCCTGAGTCGCATGCGTGGATCCGACCCGGGTAGCGCCCTCACGGCGTGCAGCCCAACCATCCCCGTGGGGGACCACATGAATACGCTTTGACATCGAATTCTCCTTATTTTCCTGACTCGCCTCGATTCGAAACTGTTGACCCCGGCCCTGCGGCATGATTCAAGTGTTTCACAGACTGGTATAGGTCAGAAGCCTCACCAAGTAAACAGTCTTCGCACCACTAATACCAGTTTGCGAAACACTAAGGAGGGCATATGAATATCAACGAACTCGCCCCACTAGTCTTAAGGCGACGGGGAAACATGGGGGTTAGGGCTGCCGCGAAGGAGATCGGGATCAGTCCGACCACACTCACGAGGATCGAGAAAGGGCATGTCCCAGACGTGGGCACGCTCAACAAACTTAGCGAATGGCTGGGGGAGGAGCCTTCGAAGTTCACCGGCGTTGGAGACCTTCAAATCGCATTCAAGAACAGGAAAGCCGTCCCGCAAGCGACCGCTCTCGCTCTGGCTGAACTCATCACGCAAGCCTCGCGACAATTCGAACAAGACGTCGAGGCTCGAGGACACTAAGTGGCATTCAGACGAGGGTTCAAATCTCAATGTGAGCGGCGATCGGTCGAGTTTCGAAAACAGTTCGGTCTGTCCGATCACGATGCGCTGTCTGCCGACCGTTTGGCGGAGGAGCTTCGAGTCACCGTTTGGTCCACCGATGACGTCGACGGGATATCGGAAAGCGCCAGGTCGGTTCTGAGCGACGAGACAGATCAATCGTGGTCCGCCGTGACGATGCGATTGGGCGCGGCCCATCTTGTCGTCCATAAACCGGTCTCCTCAAGAGGTCGCCGCAACAACGTGGTGATGCACGAACTGGCGCACATCATCTTGGGTCACGAACTTGCAAAAGCCTGCATCCTGGAGGACGGCTCTCTTGTTCCGGGTAATTTCGATCAAGACCAGGAAGACGAAGCCGACTGGTTGGCCGGAGCCTTGCTGCTGCCCCGGCCCGCCCTTCTGTCGATTCGTCGTCGGCGCATGTCAGATCGCGACGCTTGCGAGGAACATCTCGTCAGTCCGGAGATGCTGAAGTGGCGGTTTCGGATGACCGGTGTGGATTACCAGCTATCGCGCCGCCGCGTCTAACCCATTATAAATATTTAGTTAATGGTGAGCGTTGTTGTTCGCATTAGCGCTTCAGCTACGATTTTTTGGTTTGACGTATTCCATTTTTGCACACCTTAAGTTACTAAATTCAGCATACATCAAACCAGCTTGAGTTTACGAAGAGACCTGAAAGCAAACTATGAGTGTGCAAAGAGGACAAAAGCTCAACTCGTTGCAGCGCCTCCTTCCAGAAGGTTTGGTCGCCAGTTCGCGATGGTTGGACGAGGCAGGTTACTCGAGCGCACTGCGTAGCAAATACGTCGCGAACGGCTGGTTGGAGCAGCCCACACGAGGGATCTACAAGCGGCCCGGTTCCGAAACACGATGGCAACACCTTATCATCTCGCTGCAATCACTCATGCGAGTTCCGGTCATCGTCGGGGGCCTCAGCGCACTCGAACTTCAAGGCTACGGTCACTACGTAACCATGGGAAAGCGGAGAAAGGTTCACCTCTACACGGAAGCGCCCCTGTCCAAATGGCTCAACGAAATCGACCCCGAGATCGATTTCCAGACGCGAAATGCGAAAAAGCTGTTCAAGTCGGAGGCGATCTTCAAGGCGATCCAAGACCTCCCACCAATTTCGTCGACAGGCAATGTCGAGACATTGGACAACCCCGACGGTGGGTTGAGACTCCATGTCTGGGGTGACAGATCCTGGCCGATGGTGATCTCCCGTCCGGAGCGAGCCATTCTGGAATTTCTGGACGAGATCCCGACACACCAGTCCTTCGAGCACGCTGCGGAATTGTTCACCGGACTTTCAAACCTCAGTCCCAGGCAACTCCAGGCGTCTCTCGAAAACTGCGGCAGCGTGAAGGTGAACCGACTCTTTCTGTGGTTCGCCGAGCGGAACGATCACGCCTGGTTCAAACGACTCGATCTTGATGCAATCAACATCGGCAGTGGCAAGCGGGTGGTCGCAAAAGGAGGCAAGTTGGACGCTAAATACCAAATAACGGTGCCGGAGGGTCTTGATGGCAACTGATGAACGGTTCCGACAGCAAGTCGATCTTTTGATCCGGGTCCTCCCGTCAGTGGCTGAAGAAAACGTGTTCGCGCTGAAGGGCGGGACTGCGATAAACTTGTTCGTCCGAGACCTGCCGCGCCTGTCCGTCGATATCGACCTGACTTACCTACCCGTGAAAGCCCGGGAAGAATCCCTCGCCGACATAGACGCCGCGTTAGACCGGATATCGAAATCCATCTCGGAAGCCGTGCCTCAAACCAAGGTCGTTCCCAGTCGACTGCACAACGAAGGGATCGTCACCCGTCTGGTCGTCCGGACACCGGAAACTCAGATCAAGGTCGAAGTGACACCTGTAGCCCGCGGTTGCGTGTTCGAACCCAGAGTCATGCAGGTTGCGCCGTCGGTCGAAGACCAGTTCGGCTACGCAGAGACCCAAGTAGTTTCTTTTGACGATCTCTACGCGGGAAAGATCGTCGCCGCACTTGATCGCCAACACCCCCGCGACCTCTTCGACGTGCGGGATCTCCTAAGGAAGGAAGGAATCTCGACGTCATTGCGACAAGCGTTCTTGGCCTACATCGTGAGCCATAACCGGCCGGCTATCGAAGTTCTCGCTCCGACCCGAAAGGACATTCGCTCGGATTTCGAGGAGAACTTCTTAGGCATGACCACGGAGTTGGTCGAACTGGAAGAGCTGGTCGCAACCCGTGAAGAGATGATTGAAGCAATAGTTGCGCAGATGCCGGACGAGCACCGCGCCTTTCTCGTTGGTGTGGAAAGAGGCGAAATTGACTGGAATCTTTCTGGCCTCACGGACGCGGCCAACCTGCCCGCCGTTCGCTGGAAGCTCGCCAATCTCGACCGACTTGAAGCCGAAAGACGGCACAGACAGGCAGAGAAACTTGAGGGCATCTGGCGATGACCGACACCGTGTTTTGGTCATGGCAGAATGACCTGCCCGCAAGACTGAATCGGGATTTCATACGAGATGCTCTAGCCATCGCTGTCGACCGAGTCAGTGAAACTCTCGATGTCGAAGATGTCGAGCGGGTGGCCCTGGATCACGACACGAAAGCAACCGCCGGAATGGCAGACATCAGCCAGACGATCTTGGAAAAGATATCCAGAAGCGCCGTTATGGTCGCAGACGTCACGCCTATCGCTAAGTCTGCTGGCGGAAAAGCGCTACCGAATCCGAACGTCATGGTCGAGCTCGGCTACGCAATGAGCGCCATAGGGTTTGAAAGGATAATTGCCGTCTTGAATACGGCGAACGGTGACACCGTAGAGAACTTACCCTTCGATATCCGGCACCGCCGAATACTGACCTACACTTTAGCTGCGGAGGCGACAAAGGCGGAACGGAAAACGGTTCGGGAAGCCCTCATCAAGCAACTGGCCGAAGCCGTCCGGGTTAATATTGATCTGGTCCGCGACGCTAGGTCCGCCGCCGAGCCTATCCTGGGCGTCGAGAGCGACCCTCATTCGCCAGGCCTATGGAAAGCAGAATGGCCCGCGACGCACACCGACGGCTTCGGTGAAGTTGCTCGTGTAAGGCCTTTGGACTTATCGCGAGCTTGGCTCAGGATCATCCCTGCAGGTTTTCCCAACGGCCGTCCATCGATCACGGCGCTGGAGCAATTGCCAGACAGCGCGCGTCTCCGGGCTCCCACAGGGGCAGGAAGCGGCGGAAATTTCGGATCGTGCCCGTTCGGGTTCGTGACGTACTGGGTCGCGGGTCGGGAAGAGGATGGAACCTGTCGTTCACGAAACCTTGCGGCATACCTCGAAGAAAGCGGCGAAGTGTGGATGTCAGACGGTGTGGCGTTCACCGAGCACAAGGGCCAGAAACACATCTCTTATGGACATCTGTTCTCCAATTGGATCAGAGGATTGGCAAACGGGATGGCCTGCCTTGACGCATTGGGCGCGTCGAAGCGAAGACGGATCGTCATGGGGATCGATGGCATGTCGGACGCGGTCTGGCCGATGCAATCCGGCTACCTGCCCGCGAGATCCCGTAAGAGCGGTCTCTTGGTCGACGAAACGGAGCGCGACTGGCCAGATGAGCGGCGCATGCAACTTCTTCACAGGACGTGGAACTCACTGCGCGACGCATTCAGCATCGAGCCGATGACAAAGGACGAGTTTGCCCACTATTTCAAGGTGCGAAGGTGAAACTGAGGCTTGGAGAATTACCAACTCGACCGGAGCGTCATCACTGATAACTGTTGGCCTCATCACGCCTCCACAACCAAGCCCGCATCGTCTAGCTGCTCCCGATCGGGAAGATCGCGCAGGCTCTCCAACCCGAACGCGACCAGGAACTTTTCGGTGGTGACGAAGGTATAGGGCGCCCCACGCCGGGGCGACCTTGGCCCGGTCCCGATGAGGTCGCGCGCATGCAGCCGTCCGATCAGGTCGCGGCCGATCTCCTTGCCGAAGATGTCCTTTAGCCCGTCGCGGGTGATTGGCTGGTGATAGGCGATGGTGGCCAGGACCGCGATGTCGAACGCGCTCAGGTCCAGCAATTGATCCCCGACATCCGCCGCGGCGCGGATCGCGGGCGCATAAGCGAGGCGCGTCCGGAACATCCAGCCGCCGGCCACCTTCGCAATCTCGAAGGCCCGCCCCTCCAGATCAGCCGCCAGATCCTCGACCAGCAGGTCGACCGACGCCCCCTGCCCCACCACGCGCGCCAGATCCTCGCGCGGCACCGGCGTGGCCGAGGCAAACAGCACCGCCTCGATCCGGCGCATCCATTCGCGCCAGCGCAGCTCCGGCGGCAGGTCGGGCAACTCGCGGTCAAGCTCGGGTTCCGGGCGATCCTTTGCCATCGCTACACCCCGTAAAGCCGAAAGGTGTCACGCCCGGTCAGCTCGCACACTGCGCCGAGGTCAACCAGCCGGTCGCAGAGCCGCCGCGCGGCGCGATCCGGCAGCGGCAGAGCCGAGGGAGCAACAGCATCGCGTTTCAGGAACATCTCAACTGCATCCCCCGCCCCCTTGGACCGCAGCTTGGGTGCGACCGCCTTCAGATGCGCAGCCCGACGCGCGAGATCGGCGGAGAGACGCACGGCCTCGACCGCAGATGAGACGAGCGCCCGATGGCAGGCGAGCCTCAAGTCGTCCCCACGCTTGCGCAGATCAGCGCGTTTCAGGCCTGGGGCCAGCAGCGGCACGAGATGATCCCAGCCGGGTGCCTGCGCGAGCGCCGCATCCGCGACGATCAACGCCGGCACTTCGGCACGCGGTGTCTCCGTCAACACCGCCTCCAACACCATCGCGGCCCTGGTTACTGGCGACCCTTTCCCCGCATCCAACCACGCGGCAATCTGGCTCGGCTCGAGGGTCGGCAAGGCTCGGCCTAGAGCCTTGATCGACAGCGGCCGTTCCACAGCGCGCCGCCAGGCCAGGCAGATTTCGCCCGCCGGCCCGGGAAGATCGCCGGGCCGCAACAGGTGCACCGCATCGCGCAACTCCGCTTCCCGCTCCGACCGTCCAGTGAACGCGACGCAAGCCCCCGCAGCGCGTAACGCGAGCCGGTCCCGCAACAAGGCTTGGGGCACCTCCTCGCGTTCCAACACAAGATGCAGGTGGTTCAGCGCGGCCCCCGACAAAAACGCAACATCTTCAAGGGTTTCAGCGCGTGCAGAGGTGACCCAGGCGGGCATCCGGGGTAACGTGTCGAGGTCGCTGATGGGGTCCGGTCGGGCGAATGTCATGCCCAAAGCCTACATCAGCGCGGCGCTTTCTGCCAGAAAATTGCGTCATAACCGCCCCGCCTTGGTGCTTTGCACTATGTCCAATAAGTTTGCATTATCGGACATAAAAAGATACGCTGAAAATCAGTTTAATTTCATCGCTGGATTCACTGGAAAATGGCCGCAGAGGACGAGAAATCGACATCATCAAACTCTGATGCAAGTCATAATGCTCAGGGCG